>Ga0058698_10000599_pt1 | contig 19220 bp, 15 predicted proteins | sample AgamicAsSfe_FD_67288 | JGI IMG/M metagenome (GOLD analysis project Ga0058698, IMG submission 67288) | Agave microbial communities from Guanajuato, Mexico - As.Sf.e | ecosystem: Host-associated > Plants > Phyllosphere > Phylloplane/Leaf | place: Guanajuato, Mexico | collected 2012-05-30
TACCCGTGAGGGTAACGATCTGTACCACGAGATGCAGGAGACTTCCGTCATTCAGCTTGACGGTGACTCCAAGGTCGCCCTCGTCTTCGGTCAGATGAACGAGCCCCCGGGTGCCCGTGCCCGTGTCGCTCTTACTGGTCTTACTGTTGCTGAGTAAGTCTTGAATTCACTGTGTTGACAACGTCGTGGCTAATGGGAAAAAAGATACTTCCGTGACGAAGAGGGACAGGATGTGCTTCTCTTCATCGACAGTAAGTGCTTGTACGAACTGCCTGTGAGACATACACTGACTTCGGCAATAGACATTTTCCGTTTCACCCAGGCCGGTTCCGAGGTGTCCGCTCTTCTTGGTCGTATCCCCTCTGCCGTCGGTTACCAGCCCACCCTCGCCATTGACATGGGTGTCATGCAGGAGCGTATTACCACCACCACCAAGGGTTCCATCACCTCCGTCCAGGCCGTCTACGTGCCCGCTGACGATTTGACTGACCCTGCCCCCGCCACCACCTTCGCCCATTTGGACGCCACCACTGTCTTGTCCCGTGGTATCTCCGAGTTGGGTATCTACCCCGCCGTCGACCCTCTTGACTCCAAGTCCCGTATGTTGGACCCCCGTGTCATTGGTCAGGACCACTACGACACCGCCACCCGCGTTCAGCAGATTCTCCAGGAGTACAAGTCGCTCCAGGATATCATTGCCATTCTCGGTATGGACGAGTTGTCGGAAGCTGACAAGCTTACCGTCGAGCGTGCCCGTAAGATCCAGCGTTTCTTGAGCCAGCCTTTCGCTGTCGCCCAGGTCTTCACTGGTATTGAGGGCAAGCTTGTCGACCTCAAGGACACCATCCGATCATTCAAGGCTATCTTGACTGGTGAGGGTGACGACCTTCCCGAGGGTGAGTCTCGACTATCTCCGCATTCATAGCGTATAACTGACATTTTCAGGTGCTTTCTACATGGTTGGTGACTTCGAGTCAGCACGCGCCAAGGGAGAGAAGATTCTTGCTGAGCTCGAGAAGTCATAGACGGACTTTGATGGTGGGTGAAGAGTCGGCCAGAGTGTCTAGTGCAATTCGCTGGTAGTCTCACTTTGTACAAAAGATATACCTCTGAAACTGTGGGACTTTTAAGCGGGTGCTTTGATGCGTGGCTTCCTGTAACTTATCGTGCATGAAGAGACCGCTTTTTCTTGTTCAACACACCTCAGTTTTTCCCTGCTCGTGATAAATGCTGTTCTGACCACGGGAATACAGTTTAGCATCTGTGTTCGTGATCTTCCCAACGACATCGTTCACTAGCTTAAAGAGAGAAATTGAACATCTCTTTGAGCAAAATACTTATGCCTACTACAATAAAGCGTGTTAAGACTTTCCTAGACATAGGTAGAGAATCTAGAAGTCTACAATGCTATTAATCTTTCTAGAATTTCTTCTTAGAAGTTAACGTAGGCGGTAAACTAGAGCTTGTTATCTCTGTACCCGATTGAGTTTTCTATTGTATACGGTGGTTCTTGGTCTAGGGAATGGCTGCGACTTGGTTCAGGGATATATGTTGATGCTCGTCCAGAGACATGTTCCAGGACATTATTCTTCACCGCTCGATGATATCAATTCGACGTAATAGCGTATTTTGAACACACGTGGTGATGTTACTCTATTGAACAACAGGTGGCCATACGTATAGTTCTTCTCCCCACGCCTAGAAACCGATTCTCAAGCCTAAGAGCAAACACTGAACTAAAAGCGGCGGGCTGCCGACGTTGGAAAAGAGCTTGGGCAATATACATACAGCTTGCGATCGATACAAAGGGTCTAAGTCGAGGAATTTGTCCATAGTGGTTATAGGTGTGTAGTAGCCAACGCATGTATGCTGTAACCCGATCAGTCTTAAGCTTGGGAGATCACCCGCTTTCGCCCCTTCCAATACAAGAATTGCTAGATGCCGGCAACACGCTGGGATCAAGCGACCAATGAGAATTGGTTCAAGTTACCATACTGTTGATAACAAGAGTCAACATTGCAACTTACCAAGGTACTAGGACATGCACGACCCAATATGAGGAATTGTGATAAATATTCAAATCTCACCATGGGCCTAAAAGTACGTGGACTCATCTGATGCGTACGACATGACACATAATCGTAGTAGTAGCACCGCATTTAAACCTGCTCCTTGAATCCAATATCCAACATTCTCCTGAAGTACCTCGCATATGGTCAAGTGTTTGTGTACATCATTACCATCTTTCCAGAGACGACCCTTACACTCATCCTTCCTTCAACCAAGTCAACGGCATGGATTGTCTTTCAAACAGTGGATGCGTAAAGCAGATCATCGTATTAGAATCAATACAACAGGCTTCCTAAGCGTGCGAGCAGTTTCGAGTGTGGCCTAACGTAGTCAAAACTGCAAGCACTAGCCACACATCTGAACAAACTCTCTCGTGAGCGGTCGGGATGGTATTGCCTCAGATATGTTGAACAAAGAGTGATACACATGTTGGCGATATTTACATGACTGGTTGTTCTGATTCGCAATAGATATTGACTGGCAAAGCTCCGATCGTCAGAAGACCTTTGGTGGCCATAGTCTATATTCTACTGAAACCAGAAAAGTATTTGGTGTTCAGCGGTAGCCATTTACATGGAAGTTGCAGATATACATGAGCACTACACGGGCTCAGCTCTTCAGCTCAGGACTCAGCTGGACTGCAAGTAAGCTTCGCACTCTAACGTAACCGCGGCCGCGGTCTCACCCTCTGTCCACGGCTAAAAGTATGCTATCACGAAGCTGACTTATCTTCATCCGGTGTGTGCTGCAAAGATTACCTTCGGCCGCGGATGTGGTCATGTACGCTCAATACCACTATTGTCAGTTGTGTAACTGATCGCCTCTGTACCATCGGCTCTACGCATATACCCATGCAAGTCCGAGTACGATTCTATGCTTATGCAATCACCACTCGATGTAGCATGGCATTAATGTGGCGTGTTGTTATTGCTTTTGATCTACTGCTTCCTTGTTGCACCTCTCCGGATTGCCACATGCATTACCCGATGTATATGCTTTATGGTCGGTGCTCTGTCATGTATGCTATCGTGCTGATGTCGTTTGCGAGGACGGTTTTGCAGGCGGCCGTGCATCAAGAATTCATTATCATCGATAGTATTGGGGTCTTTAGTTGGGAGACAGAAAGACGTGTTTATTTTCCAGATGGTGTAGTGGAGATAGCACAAGAGCCGTTCGTCGTCCAATATAGGCGATACAAAATGTCCAATCTCGTCTGTAGGCTGTGATACGCGTTCAACTGTATTCGAGGCATTCAGGACAAACTATATAATGTTGAGCATGTTAGACTGTGCATTTAGTTAGTTGTCACTTGACTATCGTGGTACAACCTGACGTGACGAGGGTGGAGAGCCTTGATTTGAGAGTTGGGCAAATCGTACAGCGTGCTTCCTACACGTGATCGAAGTTGAGAACCGTCAGGCAAACGCGAAAAGCCTCTAGATTTCTGTACAATGAGGACTATTATGACAATGGCCGATCGACAGCCGTTCGTAACGCTTTCGATCTTGTTGTATGTGACACAGACAGTACCAAACGGAAATTGACCCAAGGAAAATGTGGTATCGGTATTGGTATGGTGATTGTTGTGACTCTTCTATTCGGACTCTTTACTCGTCGTTGAGCTTCTGGCCCGCTGGGAGATCCTTCTCCGACTTGCTCTGTACCATCATTCCCTTGTAGCCGGTGATGGGCTCGGTTCCTTGCGACTGTGACGTGTTAGTACTGATACATACACAAGGGGCGCTTGATAAAAGCGTTGGAGCTACGCACCTTCATGTACTCCTCGGTGGCTTCTTGCCATTCCTTTGTCATGGTACGGGGTCGGATGGGGCTGGCGAACATGCGCGTGAAAGCGAAGACGGCAAAGGCACCGGCGATGACGGCAGAGGAGAGGAGGAAGACGTTGCGGCCCTCATCCGGAGGCGGGGGTCGGCGAGGACCGTGGGGGCCAAAGGCGATGAAATAGGCTGTATGCAGAGCATGTTGTCAGTGCAATGTTCATATCGATAATTTTCCGGTACGTCGCGATGACCTCGCGTAGCGCGCACCAGATGCCGCGGGCTAGCTCGGGTACCTCGTTCATAACACAAGATACGTCATAACAGCTCTCGCGACATCCAGATGCGCCTCATGGGATTGTACGCACCGGCCTTCTTCTCCTGCATGGTCAACTCCTTCCAGTCGGTCTTCATGCGGTCCCTAAGTGTCATCCACAGGTCGGCCTGCTCCTGGGGAGGCATGTCTTCCCATCGCTTCTCGATGTTGGCAAGGGTTGGGTTGGAGATGGCGTGGGCCTGGCGGGATTGCTGAAGCTGGCAGGCTACCGGGGCAGCTCTGGGGAGAGCGGTGCGGGTCGCGGTCGATGACATGGCGGCAGCCGAGCTCGAGGCCCGGATGATAGATGAGCGCAGCATGGCGGCGGGCGGAGTGGAGAGTGTCGAAAATTGAAAAAGAAAGGGAGAAGCTTCCCGTCGAGGGACCTACAGCTGCCAATGGATCGTGGTGGTGATGGAGTCGATGGTGGGCCAGGAGAGCTGTCTTGCAAAATGTGGTTGCGGGAGGAACGCCAAGGTGGTGGAACGATCAATCTTCTGTGGCCCGAGCGCCCCAGTCGACCTAACGCCTAGCTCCTCATTGGCCGCGATAGCCTTCTATCGTGGGATGTGAGAGCCTCATTCGGATTCAATGCAAGGGTTACCATGAGGCCAACGCTGTCTGATGGCGAGAATAGGACTACAATGACTGTTTTTGAAGCATGCCCTTCACTGGGCGGCTTTTGTACTCTACCGAGGTGATACACAGGATTCGGACATGTGTAGATACCGAAGTACGGTTGCAAGGAGGTCTTCTTGACACTCGAGCATTTCAACAGCATCTCCATATTCGTCTTGGCTCAGACGCGGCCGGCTAAGGGCCTCTGCTGGATGGGTGTGCTTGCTTTCTATGTGAGCTGTTCGGTTGCCAGCATCACCCTTTGGGCCGAAGCAAGTATTATGATATCGCAACAAATAAGACAAGACGCTTCGGACGTGTTGACTCAGGCGCATCAAAAGACTTGGATTGACTTATATAACTTATACACATTCGCATCACTCCCCTATTTGGGTACCTGAATGAGCACGTAACTTGGAGCAGAATGCTCGCAAATTCCCTCAAGCGCGGGGTAGATCAGTGTTGCAAGGATCGGACAACGCAAGTCAATGGAGTCTGCGTACCTGCAAACCTCGTTGGAAACTATCAGCTACAAACACTGAACTCATCTTCCAATTTGCATGGTAGACGCGTCTGAATTGCTGTAGCTGTCCCGTGATCGGAGGGTCGGTGCACCCCAAACATGTCGGGGCCGGCATTGGCCTACATCGTCGTCTGTAACTCCGAGCTTGAGCTCAAGCTGTAGCTCGAGCTTTCCTTTGCCGCAACAGCTATATGCAGGTACCTAAGCACTTTGTTTAATCGCCGTAGGCCCTGGCGATCATGTGGCGGGCTTGAACTGCTTTATAACACAGCTCTGTCCATCATAGTGCCACCGTGCCGGCCGCGGATACGCCACGCCTCATCTCAAACCATACTCGACTTTGCCTGGCGGAGAGAATCTCGGTGGTGACACAAAACACTCGCCTCCCCACGAACCGGTGATCCGATCAGACTCTGCTGCGCGCTTTGCTTTATCTTATCGAATGACCAAAAGATCCTGCCCACGAGAGCGACAACGGCTACCTAACCCGCGCAGAGGTGTTTTTGATTGCTAGTCTGTGCTCCCGCTGATTACGAGATGCACATGTACTTCTTTCGTAAGAGTTTTGATAGAGTGATGTCCTGCGTGGCGTGCCGGGCCTGTATGCCCGGACAGCCGTATGCAGTGTCTATGCGAGGCTGCGAATACAGTATCACCAGAACACTTGGCGTTTCAGTCACGAAGGCGTCTGGAGACATTTACAGGTGCCTCGGTCAGGTTACCCTCAGGGTGGTTCTGCCCGAGCTGCCCGCCTTGCTCTCCGGTGTAGTCCGCGGCCTCGTGTGATGGCGATATGCGCCCCCCGAGGCTGTAGACAAACGTACTTGGCTTGTCAAGCAGGTAGCCGGCCGGAAGTGTGGGAGGGCGCAGAGGGTGTAATTGGGCCTAGGCGGCGCTGCATATCGGATTACAGAAAAAGAACTAAAACCTGTGACGTCCTCAAGCTGGTTGCTATTTAGCTTGCCCCTCCCTCACCTGGGCACCCCACCTTAGCCCAGACCCAACAAAACACTGCGCCCGACACAAAACTCTGTCTCTCACCACTTCTACATCAGCTTATATCCTATAAAAGAGTGAGCTCTGTTCAATTGCCTTCCTTCTTCCTCAGCTTATTGACTTTCGCAGCACTACACTCAGTTCATCATGGTTGTCAAGGTAAGCTTCATCCATTGTCCCGCTGGGTCAGGAGACAGCTGCTAACATGTCCTCACAGGTTGGTATCAACGGATTCGGTCGCATTGGCCGTATCGTCTTCCGCAATGCGTAAGTTTCGCCTAACTCGTCGATACAATCTACCAGAGCTGACCGCATGCCACAGTATCGAGCACAACGACGTCGACATTGTCGCCGTAAACGACCCCTTCATCGAGCCCCACTACGCTGTAAGCTTCCCCAAGCACCCACACTACAGCCGCGGCCATCCAAGTTGCGAAAACAGTCCTTGCGATGCGCTAGAGCTCCTCTGTGGTCGCAGAATGCAGGCTAACACATTCAGGCCTACATGCTCAAGTATGACAGCACACACGGCCAGTTCAAGGGTGAGATCAAGGTTGACGGCAACAACCTGACCGTCAACGGCAAGACCATCCGTTTCCACATGGAGAAGGACCCCGCCAACATCCCATGGAGCGAGACCGGCGCTTACTACGTCGTCGAGTCCACCGGTGTCTTCACCACCACCGAGAAGGCCAAGGCTCACTTGAAGGGTGGAGCCAAGAAGGTCGTCATTTCTGCTCCCTCTGCTGACGCCCCCATGTTCGTTATGGGTGTCAACCACGAGACTTACAAGTCTGACATCGAGGTTCTCTCCAACGCCTCTTGCACAACCAACTGCCTTGCTCCCCTTGCCAAGGTTGTCCACGACAAATTCACCATCATTGAGGGTCTCATGACAACCATCCACTCCTACACTGCCACCCAGAAGGTCGTTGACGGCCCCTCCGCTAAGGACTGGCGTGGTGGCCGCACAGCTGCTCAGAACATCATTCCCAGCAGCACCGGTGCCGCCAAGGCTGTCGGCAAGGTCATTCCTGAGCTCAACGGCAAGCTCACCGGTATGGCCATGCGTGTTCCCACCGCCAACGTTTCCGTTGTCGACTTGACTGTCCGCATCGAGAAGGCTGCGTCCTACGACGAGATCAAGCAGGCCATCAAGGAGGCTGCTGATGGCCCACTCAACGGTAAGCTCTCACGTTCGAATTCTATCTGAGCATCCATTCTGACGCATTGTAGGTATCCTCGGCTACACCGAGGACGACATCGTCTCCACTGACTTGAACGGTGACAACCGCTCCTCCATCTTCGACGCCAAGGCTGGTATCTCTCTGAACAAGAACTTCGTCAAGCTTGTCTCCTGGTACGACAACGAGTGGGGTTACTCCCGCCGTGTCCTTGACCTCTTGGTCTACATTGCCAAGGTTGATGGCAACGCTTAGGAGTCAGGACAGAGCCAGGCATTGCCTAAACTCTGAGTTCATTTCTTTATGACCGACTAAAAAGATCGGACTACCTTTGGCTAGGCGCGGACACCGCGGGGATGAAAATAGGGTTTGACCATGAATGCGTTATGCTAGACATGAATCAATGAATAATAATTGTCACAAACAATGCTTCCTTTGACCAACTGAATGTGAAGTGACATTAGAGGTCCTGTCGTCCGGATGCATGGCAGTGGAGCTGCCCCTGTTGATGCATTTTCTAGCGCTTGTTTACAAGCTAGTTCCCGAGGTACGACTCTCAGGCGAACATATACATGTACGCGGATCCCTTTTTCCCGCTTAGTTCCCGGTCTTTCGTTTACGTCCCGTAATCTGGCGAAAGATTTTGCGGGGAAGAACGGATGTTCAAGGTGGCTTCCGTATGCGGCATCCGTAGGCATGGAAGTGGTTACTATCGGCTTTGCGGTAAGATGTAGCCATGCTGAGAAGCCGTTCAGCGAATGCATATGGCCTTAAATTCTACAGGTTCCGAAACGTCAATTCTACTCTGCGAAGGCACACCACTTCTGGTCTGTGAAGGCACACAATGAAGCATCGTGGTATCATCGACAAAGAATACTGGGTAGACACGTGGCCTTGCTCTGCTAGCTTTCGAGATGATCGTGCTGAAAAGTGAATGGTAAGACTAGAGAATCACCTGTCACGGCAGGCTCCTTCTCTGCGAAGTCTTCTTCCATACTCTGTCCATGCTCTTGTGATATGCGTTCAGAAGTGAGAGTCGACGGATAGCGCTAAATACCTTGGCATCGCTTAGTCATATAATGGATCTTGACCGCGTAGGGAACTCGCATTGCTACGCTCCACCTTATCCTCTACTTTGAAGCCAAGCATCAGCTATTACAGAAAGCAAAAATCGGTTCTTTACTTTTAACCCACATCGAATTACTACAGCGTCAGCATCACGTAATTAAATAGCGAGCGTGAGTGAACCCTGTGGCGGTTGATGATCCATCTTTGACACGACGCGACCAACAATATTATGACGGAGCTCGTCTTTTCTTAGCTTATAACTTCATGCAGGAAAGGCTATCCCGAAATTAATACCTTTGTTATATTCTCAATTCAACTTAAAATGAAGTATAGCGATTAGCTTTAGGGTACTTTTCCTGCACGAGGCGACAACTTGAAAAAGACGAGCTTATCCATACCGTGTCTATGCGTCAACGAACTCTGCTTACGGAACTGCAGGGCAAAATAAGCCTACGATATTGTAAACAGCGCATTAGTACTAAGGCTTTGTGCCTTCACCTGACAATAGCGGCGAAGTGCGACTCCAACCACATTCTACCAAATCATCAGCAACTTATTGGGTCTCAATGCGGTAGCAACCTTGCCAGTAAGTGCCTGCAGTCCTACCAGTATCAAAGAAGCATCTCAAGCAAACATGCAACTTCTTCGCATGGAGCAAGCATCTTTGTATACTAGGTTGCCGACATTCAACGTATTTCCTAGTGCTCCAACCTACTCGTCTTCTAGCATATCTGGTGACTTATCTGTTCAGCGTACTTTCCCCAAAGTCATGAACTCGTTCAGATAGGCCGTGTGACAATCGCGTGTGCCAGTCTCGTCGCTAACGAACATATATAGCTCTCAGCCGGCGACTGTAAGCGAGGCGTTTGACGTCCGCTTTACTCATCTGCGTAGTCATGGACGACGAAGACTATGCTATGGAGGAAGACACTATCGTCACTTCCACAGAGCTTAATGGCGATCATGTACCAGATACCATAAACCCGAACGAGCTCTTTCGTAACAAAGGACCAACATTGTCCAAGAGAGAGCAATTACCTTTCCACAGTCCATCGAAGAACACCTCGTTCCTGCAACCGGGAACCATGCAAAGCCAATCCGGATCGCACCGAACAACGAAGTCACCGAGTGGGTGGTCGGATAAGATGAGCATGTCGCGTCCCACTCCTGTTCGGCGCTCAAGTCCGCAGGTTCGCATACCCCCAAAGCCAAGATCTTCCCTCCTTCCGTATTCGACCAACAAAACAGGCCTTGTGTATGACTCTCGTATGCGCTTTCACGCGGAGCTTCCTGATATGAATCTAATCGACGATATTCATCCCGAGGATCCGCGTCGCATTCACTCCATCTACGAAGAACTCAGGGAAGCTGGTCTAGTGGCAACAAGCGATACGGATGAGGACCAAGAAGACAAGTGCTGGAGAATAATGACGCGCTTTGCTACGAGGCCAGAGATCCTCCTTATACATACAGCAGAGCATTACGCATTCGTGGAGTCGTTGCAGCGTAAGTTCACAACCATGTGTAAAGATCGCGACTGACCGTGTCATTAGATATGACTGCAGAGAACTTGAAAATAGAAGCTGATTCTCGTGACTCGATCTACTTCAATCATGCGACTTATGACTGCGCCAAGCTCGCAGCTGGTGGTGCTATCGAGGCGTGCAAAGCGGTAGTGCAAGGAACCGTGCGCAATGCAATCGCAATTATTCGTCCTCCAGGTCACCACGCGGAGACCAATCAGCCCTCTGGGTTCTGCATTTTCAACAACGTCCCAATAGCCACCCGCGTATGTCAGAATGACTACCCGGAGACCTGTCGTAAGGTCTTAATCCTTGATTGGGATGTGCATCACGGTAATGGTGTTCAGCACGCCTTCTACGATGACCCAAATGTCCTTTACATATCCCTGCATGTCTACAAGGACGGAAACTTCTATCCCAACTTGCCAGATGGCAATCTCGACTATTGCGGTGAAGGTCTTGGCGAAGGAAAGAACGTAAACATTCCGTGGGCTGAACACGGCATGGGTGATTCGGAGTATCTCTATGCTTTTCAAGAAATTGTCATGCCTATTGCTACTGAATTCGATCCAGATCTTGTCATAGTCTCGGCGGGTTTCGACGCGGCTGAAGGAGATCTACTGGGTGGTTGTTTCGTCACTCCGGCATGTTACGGCCACATGACGCACATGCTTATGCGACTCGCGAAAGGGAAGATCGTAGTATGCCTTGAAGGTGGCTACAATTTGAGATCAATAGCACGCTCAGCGCTCGCTGTAACGAGAGTACTCATGCTGGAGCCTCCGGATCGCTTGAGTGACGAACTCTCAGCTCCAAAGGATAGTGCAGTCTACGTTGTCGAGAACGTGAAACGCCAGCATTCAAAGTATTGGAAATCGCTCTACCCCAAACATCTGGACAAAACCGACCCTGGCTACAAGGATACGTTTCGATTGCACGAGGTCATTCGCGAATGGCAGAGCCAACGACTGTCTTCAGAGCACTCAATGGTCCCGCTTCCTACACTGCAAATCAACAAGGCAGGGTTGGCGCAGACCTTCGAGCACAATGTTATCGCTACGTAAGTTCATTGAGGCTTCCGCTAGCTGCTGATGCTGAAACCCTATAGACCAAACTTTATGGAACGACATCCTCTGCTCGTGATCTTCCATGACCCGCCGAGCTTCCACGACCATTCTGATCCGGTGACTGGCAAGAGAGAGTTACACAACACATGGCTTGTAAGTACATTTACAGTCCTGTACTGTGTAATTGCTGACTTTGGATGAAGACTGATGTTACGAAGAGGTATATTGACTGGGCCATCAACAATGACTTCCAGGTCATCGATGTCAATATTCCGAAAGTCGTCACAGTCGAAGATGTGAGACTGCAATATGCTTATCTCAGGAAAATCCGCTAATGACTTCAGTCGATCATCGGCTACATGAAATCCGAAGATTCTGCAGTTCGAGCACAGCAAACTCGCGAACTTGCAGCGTATCTATGGGAAAACTACATCGAGTAAGTTGCTTAGACAGTGCTCACGACTACTTTTTGACGTCATACCAGACCAAACGATGCAACACAAGTGTTTTTCATGGGTATCGGAGACGCATATCTTGGACTGGTCGACCTACTGAGTCACAATGGTAAGCGTCATTTCCCGTTTCTGGCAGTTTTTTCAGGCTGCTGACTCAATAGAAAACTGTACCGACCCCGATAGTCCGGTTGAGTGCTTGATCGGCTTCGTTGGAGAAACGACCATTCAATCGATAAAGCGAGCCACGGACGACACAATATCAAGCTGGTACTACTCAGTAAGTACGATCACGGATCACATCATAGAGACTACCACGGTGGTCCTCATCAACAACAAACCCAGCTAGCACCACAGCCTGACAGATACCATCGTGGCATCAGCTAACATTTGCAGCATTCCATGATCTTTGTGAAGAACAGCCACTTCGTCTGGAATCCAAGTCGCCAACGTAAGATGCGCAAGAAGCTTGGCAATCTTATCCAATCACCCAAAGATGGCTTAGACGACATGCTTGAGCAGCATCTGGAGGAGGTACAGAACCTCCTTCTGGAAAAAAAGGGTAAGGTAGTCACTTTGAAGACAGCTCAGACATCAGACTGACGTTTCAGCAGTACGTTCTTTTTCTCTTTTTGTTGCGTACAGTACCCAAGGGGAAATTAGCAACAGCATCTGGTATCCCAATGCCTACGCACGTAGCCTTGAGCAGACGTTCAATACTCCCCTGCCCATGTAGGAGGCAAGCGTACTATTTGGACTAACATCTAATAGGGCGAATTCGACGAGATGAATGACCTTTCCAGCCGTACCGACGAGGGACCACAGCACATGGCCACGGGATTGCGAAGTCCACCTTTACCAAGCGCGTCACAAACACCTAAGCGGTTCGACCCTGGAAATAGGCAAGAAGGTGCTATACTGAAGAGCCCTAAGATGCCACAAATGGGCTTGTTCAGTGCGAGTCCTGGTCCAAGGAGTCCTATCAAAAGGCCGCCTTTATGAGCTGGCATCAATTGTGTCCATTGCATGGCCTGGTGTTTCTGCGATATGTCGGTATGCGCTCGCGCTTTGGCGGAATCAGTATCTCTCTTCAATTGTACTATGGAAGCGATGTCTCATTTCATATGTGTTGAGTACGCGCTTTGAATTGCTCAACCTGTAGATATCGATAATACGCGTCTTCTAGAGGGCGACTGCGCCTTGAGGGCATGTGTTCGATGATGAACAGAGTGATGAGTGAAGATCTATTGACAATTCTGCAGATGCGATGCAAAATCTCGGTGCAATTGTCCGCTTCAGGATGTTCGGCCTGCCTCGCTTGCAAAGCAGCTAATCATGATGCCAACCGCTATCTAGCCCTATGCCTGGCATCCTTCCCTCCACGCTCGCATGATCCTTCACCCACCGTAGCAATTGCTCCGCACACGTAGCGCATGGCCATCTTCAATCAGCATGCTGCGCCCAAGCCATGAATGCGCCAAGTGGACGGGCCCAGGTTTTCTACTAGCACTAAGCTTACTCGGGGTTAGCGGCTCAAATGCTCGATGCTCATTCCTTGACGACAACTCAGCTGTGCTCCACCGTATGCCAGCTCGTGCACAAGGAAGAACTAGAAGGCATGGCATCTGCGAACAGCGCAAATCGTCGAATACACCCCGCGTAAAAGAGTTGCTTACCGCCCTTGGCCAACAGAACGCGCTCCATACGATCAGGCTGGAAAGAGATTGTTAATAGTCATGCACCGAGCGGCGCAGTCAAGGAAGAGTAGACACGGAAATAGCTCGAGTACCCGTGGACCAGCATCAGCGCTAGCTACCGTTACACATATCCAACCTCCCCTCAACCGTCTTTCTTATTCCCTGCTGACATGCTGATGGTCCGCCCCGCTGGTGAATCTACCAGCATCTAGCTGCGATAGCTGTACGCCTCAGGTGCGCCTGGACAAGGGCGTACCTGCTAGATCGGCATTGTGGATTGTGTTGATTGGTGAAAGGGGACAAACAAAGACTGCTTATGATGGTGGATACAGGAGGGTGGCCTATCGCCTGGTCCGCTATCCGCACCTGCGGCTGTGGGGGCTGAAAATGGCGGTATTGGATCTTGGGCGAAAGAGTGACTTAAGGTTGTCGGTCAGCCTGCTGTGTTGATCTCGCTCTGTTCCCCCTCTTTGAGCATTCCATTGCCAGCTGAACTGCTGGTATTATACTGCTTTCTTTTTTCCGACAACCAGGAACCCGGGACCGTGGGGAAATCACGACCTCTGCGCGGAAATCGGTTCTTGCTATTGTAATCGCCTGATCCTCGTACAATTGTCGCCATGAGACGCTCATGGACAGCAAGGCTAGCAGCTACGATTGCTGTTAGCCATAGCTTCTCTCAATTCGCCATCGCACAAGACCTTGTTTCATCAGTCTCTCAATCGCCATCACCAACGCCCACAGCTTCGGAGTCAGTAAATTCGTCGAGCGCAACACCAACCTCCTCTGGCGAACCAACAGTCCATACTATCAAGGCTGGCTCCGGGGGTTTTAAATTTGACCCACCAGAACTTCATAACGTCTCGGTCGGCGACATCGTGACATGGGAGTTCTATCCACCAGACCATTCGGTTGCGAGGGCAGAATGGCAGTCAGCCTGTGTACCGTATGAATACACTGGGAAAGACAAGGTTGGCTTTTGGTCGGAGACGCAATGGGTGAACAACACCAATGAGGTTTGTCTCCTTGTGGAAGACACAACGAATATACTGACAGGTCTTTAGCTCACATACTTCAACGTTACGATCAACTCGACGGAACCCATCTTTTTCTATTGCGCAGCACCAAATTCATGTTTGGGTGAACACATGGTAGGCGTCATCAATCCAAACTCGACACAAACTCTGGCATCGCAAGTTCACGCGGCGGCTGCGGCAGACTTTCAAGTAGCACCCGGTGAACCAATTCCTGCTGAAGCAACATCAACACTCTCCAATGCCCCCACATCAACTGGGACCACTACGCCAATTAGCGGAGGCAATGGTGGCGGTCATACCCTGTCCACTGGCGCTATAGTTGGCATAGCAGTGGGCGGGGTGGCCTTCTTAGCAATCTGCGCCGCTCTCTTCTTTTTCGTCGGTCGATCCAAGTCACTCAAGGAGGTCATCAAGCGACAAGACGCTGCGAACAACCACGACCCACATATGAGCCAGCAGTACGGCGGCTCGAGTTACGGTCATGGAGGGCTTGCGTCGCCAGGCTTCCAGCCGTCAACCCCAGGTTATGCTACACCACCACCAGGACACCATTCAGACTATGGGTTCAACTCGCCACCACAATATGGGCAGCACAGTGTAGGGGAGCAATATCCATCTGGCTGGTCGAGTCCTGGGCAGCAGCATGGTCATCTAAGTATGATGAGCAGTGTCAGTGGGATGTCGCAACAACAGTAAGTGGTCTTGAGTGTAGATTAAACCTGGCTCGGACGTGCAAGCTAACCACTGTGTTCAGGATTGACCAGTTAAAGTATGCACAGATGAACACGCAACCTGTTGTAGCAGAATTGCACAGCCCGCCGCTGGAACAACAGTCCTTCTCGGCCGAACTGGAAGCACCTGGGCGTGACAAGCCGAGAGGTTGAGTGGATGATGTAGATATGAATTATGATCCTGTTTCTGTACGCAACGTTCGTTGATACTATTTGAAATAGTGTAGTGCATTGCCGAAGAAAAAAGACTCGTGTGGGAAGCGTGATACAGCATGAAACGTTATAAGCAGAGGTAGTCCATGTTGCACACACACACCGACCTGAGACTAGACTGGACCCGGAACTCTCGGCAGCTATAAGATCGGTCTGGCTCACGGTGAACCATACAGCAACGAGCATATTCACGTATTGTATCTGCAATCGCCACACTATACGGATTTCGGCCCTTTTTCTGGTAAACCCTGCCAAGCGGCTCAAATGTCGTCGAGTGATGTTGTGGCATTGTACAACGTGCTCCGGCAGCCAACGGCTAGCGACATTGAGGTACCAGTTTATCGCAAGTAGATAGCAGCAGAGGGGCCGCGGATTAGCTAATATGAGGTTGCGAGTTGGACGAGTCGCGGACAGGTGGGTACCCAGGCGCGTCAGGATAGAATAGTTGCTTCTTGATGGGCCGCCATGCGTATGACCCTTGCCAGGCTTTGGGTACATGGTGAGATAGACGGGCAGCCTGTGTAGTCTTGATGAAGATATACGACGGCCGCGCTATGGTTACCCGGGCTTGGATGCTCCGATCACTGGTGCAGGTTGGCAAGAGCAAAATCTCTCCAAACTACTCGAGTCTAAACTAGCGAGCGCGGAAGCTAACGATCGGTCGTCATCTTCTGGAAATTTTGATGAGAGGATCTTCCCTCCATGTGTAGGGCTTAGTTGCGATTCATTGGCGGTCAGCAGCTCCGCACGGCAATGACGAGCATGCTGGCGCACAGGGCCGACGCCCTTACACACAACGGGCAGGGAAATGCGGTGAAAGTTGCTTGCGGGTGGGCAGAATAGGAAGAGGCAGCGACGGCGAGGTATGCAGTTTGTCAACCTTGGACGCGATGGATGTGCAAGGTTGGCCTGGTAGCCTACTAAAATCCCCGGACGTCACACGTGCTATCGTCGAACGCCCGCCAGCCAAGCCCTTACATCGCTGCCACGCTCACGCCAGATGAAGCCTCTTCCGCGCCCGTCCTCGATGGTTCCTTTCTTCCCCACGTTGCCAAAATGATCCGATATTGTCATCTTCCTCCACCCTAGGAACCGCTACCCGGCCCAACGACATGATCACTTCCTCACCCACAATCTCGCAACCTCCCTCGCCGAACACGACCTTCCACACGCCTAGCCACCGCCCGTACCATGCCTCAAGACGCACATCGGCATCCTCCAGCGCCCACTCGCCCCGCTTTGCCGTGACCACCGTACCCTCACGGCGGTTCGACGCGCCGCCCACCCCAAAGCCCGCCTTCTCGGCGCCGTCCCCAGTGCCCACCTTTGCGCCTTCCCCCCAGGGTCGCAAGAGAAGCTACGCAGACAAGGGAACACAATACTCGCCCTCTGGATTTCCCCCCACCTACCGGCCCCAGCCCAGCGACAACACCAGCGCCGATAACGGCGCCGACACTATCGCGCTCGACCACGACCACGAAGACCAAGAAGCCGGCTCGACGTCTTCGAGTGCTCCCGCAATTGCGCCTGCACAGCGGGGGGATACCTCCGCCGCGCCTGTCGTCACGGAGCCTCCCGAGCCCCAAGTGCGGGTTACTCCGCAGCCCGTGACGCCCGCCTACAATGTACAGCCCCAGGGTCGCCGCATGTCGCACGAGAGCGCGCATTCGGAAGCAGAGCCAGCCGCGGTGTCCAAAGAGTCCAGCACTGTCCTGCAGGTCCCGGCCTCGCCAGCTAAGAGAGCAAGGCCGCAGGAGCCCGACGTCAAGGTCATGCCTCTCCAGTATGAGACGTGCGATGTGAAAGACCTCGGCGTGCTCATCTCTGACATGCTCATGGAGCTGGTGCGCCTGAACGACGGCTATCCGCTGCGGGATGGAACGCTCACAAGATTCCATTCGAGGTGCGTTTATGCAAGACTGACTGAACAAATGCTCGCTGACATTGACCCCTTAGAGCCCCGCCTGGCATCTCAGTACGCGACTACCTTTCTCGTCTTATAGTGCATGCTACGCTGTCTCCGCCCATTCTCCTCTCCATGGTCTTCTACGTAGACAAGCTGTGCGCCATGTACCCCGCTTTTACAATCAGCAGCCTTACCGTGCATCGCTTCCTCATAACTGCCGCTACGGTCGCGGCCAAGGGCCTTAGTGATAGCTTCTGGACCAACAGCCTGTACGCAAGGGTCGGCGGCGTCAGTGTTCGTGAACTGGCGCTATTAGAGCTGGAGTTTCTGCGGAGGCTCGAATGGCGCATTGTTCCAAAGCCAGAGGTACTCGTAGACTACTACAAAGGCCTGGTCGACCGCGGGACTGGATACGTTATAGAGAAAGAGCCGGAATCAGGACCGACTGTCAGCTCAACCCAGATGCCCAATCCCACCGGATCTGCGACAGGCATACACACCAATCAATCAGGCGTATAATAACAGAGGCACACGATGGTTGAGCAGCATCATGCCACAATCCCTAGCCAGCTCACGAAGTTCTTCCAGATGACGTTAGCAGCTCGACTCTTGGGGCTCGTGTCGTTATTATGAGATCGCAGAGACGACGTCATGGGTTGTCTTATCTATTTCCAACACCAAGCCACACCGTGGCCGCCTTTGTGTGGAAGGTTCAGGAGACGACTAGCTGAATTATGATGAGCTGGCGAACCTGACTCGGCAGGGGAGTTATCTATCTCCTAGAGGGTCTCCGCCAACGAGGTGTCTCTTTGAGCTGTCGGAGGCACATCACTACACCATCTCAGGCTCGTGCCATCAACGAGCACCGTCATAGGCAGTTACCCGATGTGCCACCACCACGATTCGTTCGCTGCGGTACAAATGGTAGCTGCCAACAGTGGCCCCCAAAGCGACGGGGCAGCTTGGATTGCAGCAGAACATAGCATTTACGTGATCGCTTGTCTGATAATCGACTGAGCGCAGAACGCATGAGACGGGTGCAGGAGTTTAGCAGCACTTCTACTATTTTGAAAGTATTAGCAGAATCAAATAATCAAACCCCCATCCAAAAGCGTGCTGTTGTCCCGTGAAGAGCGTTCTGACGAGTGCACCACGGTCAAGCCGCTAGGAGCATGCATCGTGAGTAACGTGGACGAGTAAAATGCGGCGACTGGCACATCCCAGTCGTAAGACGCACGGCTGCCGAAAGAGTGAGGCTAACACTCCACCCCTATGGCGTAACTATACATGTCATCAAGCACCTTTGCTGTGACGACGGAGGTTCTTGCAAATGCCACGGCGCAAGGAGAGCCGAAGTATGGTATGCGCAACCTCCGTCAACATTGTCGGCTTAGTGACCCTGACCCAACAGCTGGAATGACCTGAAACCATCTGTCCTTCATTCCCCACCCCCACTACACACTCCACGCGTCTTCCTTTACGAGGTCACATCAGAGAGATCGTGTGCCGGCGCTTACCCCGAGAACCTCGCGATCCAGACGTGATCTTCACTCGGACCCGCGGTAGACGCGTCTTGCTCTCGAGACGGCGGCAGTAGCGCGACTATAGTACTATGAGGGTGAGTGTGTATATGTCACGAGAGCCTATGGACCCAATCGACCGCCTTGTGTTTCTGCTCAGCGTTGACTTCACTTCCCAGTCTTGTCTGAAACCATCGCACGTGCTCACGTTGCCCGTCGATAGTTCCGCCATGCTGCTTCGTCACCTCGCAATCGACAATCCACTGACTTGCACCAGAGTTTCAGGTAATTCTCCAACAAAGAGTGCTATGCGTAAGAGATGAACTCGGAATTCGCTCGCTGGGATGGTAGCAAACACCAGTACGACAGTCAATGGGGCGCGTCTCGCCCCGAGGCACCTCCAGCGCCGTGTGCCCTACCGTATGCCTTCGCCGAGCCTTTCCCACAACTCACGAACGGTTAACCGTTCGTGAGTTGTGGGAAAGGCTCGGCGAAGGCATACGGTAGGGCACACGGCGCTG
>Ga0058698_10000600_pt1 | contig 19195 bp, 10 predicted proteins | sample AgamicAsSfe_FD_67288 | JGI IMG/M metagenome (GOLD analysis project Ga0058698, IMG submission 67288) | Agave microbial communities from Guanajuato, Mexico - As.Sf.e | ecosystem: Host-associated > Plants > Phyllosphere > Phylloplane/Leaf | place: Guanajuato, Mexico | collected 2012-05-30
CTTAGCGGGTTTCCTCTTAGCGGGTTTTCTCTTTGCCCAGCTGGGCACCCCCCAGTCTTCTGTTTCTAATTCTTGTACCGGTTCTGGTTCTGGTTCTGGTTCTGGTTCTGGTTCTGGTACTGGTACTGGTACTGGTGCTGGCTCTTCTTCCAATGGTGGTTCTGGTTCTGGTTCTGCTGGTGACGGTGCATCTTCGCAACTGTGCGCGTTGCCATTTATAACATTGCTCCGCGCGGCTCTATCTATGCCCGGGAGTGGCACAGTATAGTCGTAGCGATACGCATATTCAACGTATCGAGCAAAATCACCCGGGTCCATATCGGGGTACTCAACGGATCCCTCTTGCGACTGCGCCATGCCATTATTAACGAGCGCATGAAAATGCCATGAGGTTGCGGCGATGGCCTTAGAATGAACCACAAATGCCCTCTTTTCTGTCCCGACACAGAATGTGAACAATTTTGATTGGACGAGTCTACACACTATTAGTTACATGGTCAGTTTGCTAGCGTTGCATACGCACTCCTCAAAGGAACATGTAGTTGGTGGCTCGCCCATTGTTGATACGTTTGGTCAACTCTGTAACACCTATTGAACTCGCCATGATATATGATGATTAAGACTCTAAGCGCTTGATGCGGGGTCGTACAACGCATACTTACACAGGCGATATGCGCGTGGTGTAGTACAAGGTGATCCTGCTGCGTGTGGCGTCCAGACACGTCTTCCAGATGTGCAGCTGTCTGCACTGTGCCGCAAACGTCAAACAGATACTGTCACACATAGCACAAGCCGATAGTCATTGGACAATCTTGTTCAAACGAAAGACAGCAGGATAAGTGCGCCTGGTAATACAATAGTCGATAGATAATTTTAGCTTAATCTCGTCCTGAAGGTCTTCAAGACAGGTGATTGAGCGGAGGCCGAACGAGCAGCTCGCGAGGCAGGTGACAAGGATGCGAGCACTAAAATCAACAGATTGCCTGCGGTCGGTGATTGTAAGGAAGAGCCATCGTCAGAGTTCAGCAAAGATCTTCAGGACTTAGTTTTGAGTCACAGTATTGTAAGATAGCTTTGGCGTAATCGTCAGTATCCCATTGGTAACATTATGCATCTCCATATTTCCCACCCCCAATAAAGTCATGCCTCTAGCGACAGCTAGAAAGATAGATAGGACCCTTATTTCAGCTTCAAGACTCGTCATCAGTGGAAAATGCTTCGCCAGGAGCTCCTAGCCAAGCGTCCTCCAGCGTCTGTATACATATCGTTTCAAATTCGATGCCACGCGCAACCCGACCATTGAATGCGTCAATAAACACCAGATTTTCTTCGGCGCAGGGCCAGGAATGATTGTGTGTAGCCCCAGCCCACATCCAGAAACCATCTGCGCAGACTATGTGAATCTCTTCCACACTAGCAAACTTCATGAGTTCAACTGATTCAGTATGGTAGAAGTATTCCTCTGAGTTCTCTCGCTCAAACTTGAGACGTTTGACTGCTGATGCGATCGATTCGTAATTGCAGAACCTAGAAGCCCCAATATCCACCATATCAATGTCGAGATCCAACCAGACATAGCGCTGCTCCGTGTCAGAAGAGCCTACTTTCTTGGGCCCTTCTTCTCCCCGCTCATCGGGCGCGAAGAACCTCTTCATGGCGATCTCAGCCTCGTTTTTGCCTTTGAATTTCTTTGTTGCAGGAGTAACCTCAAAGAAAACCCGCTCGTAAAGTCCAAGGTTTCGCGCTTCCCGGCAGGACTGTAGTATGGCTGGTATTGGCGTAGACGAGATCAGCTGGCCATAGCGTTCAGTCCCCTTTCGAACACGCCGGACGTCGACGGTGCGCGGTTCGACGGTGTCCTTCCAGATCTGCTCTCGGAGCTCCAGAGGAAGCCGCGGAAATGGATGAAAAGTGGTCATGGTGTAGGATAACGACTGAGGTAGTTGAAGAGTAGCTCTAGCCCAGTTTTGTCCTGGAGGCCTCCCCTCATAGTGATTGCGACAGTCGCTCGGAACGGCATTCCGATGGAAATACAAAACTGCCCATCGCGGCAGATGCTCAAGCAAGCTGCGTTACTTTGTATGCACGTTGGAAGTGTGTGAGGACAGTGGTCATAATGTAAACATGAACGTCGAGAATGACCATCACTATAGGTATCCGCTCAAAGGGCGATGAGACCCACAAGTGTAAGCGAGCAACGAGGTTCCAGGGCAATCGCAACCGCGTCCCTCTGCCGTTGCTTTTGCCATCGCAAAACAGGGTTCCACCACGCTGCGTCATTCGTGATCCTAGTAAGATGACCGCGCGGGACGTTGCACAAGGGCTCCCATGCTTGCTGCCGACCTCCTCGACGAATCGCGTCGTGCGATCTGTAATGATGTGCACCGCGTACGTCACCGATCCGTGGATATGGTAGATGCTCCATACCTCACTACTCGTCGTTCAAGTCAACATAACGGAAGCCAGATACACTAACGGCCATTTACCAACTGTCCATCTATCCTGTTTCCTTGCTGGCGCTACTAGCGCATACAACTTGTCAACACGGCGCCTCAAGTCCCCTCTCGTCGCGCTCTCGCTGGCATTGCACTTATTTCTGTGCTGTCGGCTGTTGAGAAGCAGCGTAAGAAGAAAGGAAAAGATAAAGAAGAACAGTACAATTTCGACGCGACCGAAGATATGTCTGGTGAATTGCAGACTATACCCGCGCGCCATGGCGTTGCGACATTTGTGCCCAGAGGCAGGACAATCAAAGTCATCAACACATATGGCAAGCAAGTGGTAAGTATGTGGGCGTTTACCCTGGGCCCACCACCTGAGGAGGGAGATGATGAAGAGGGTGAAGGAAAGGAACTGGATGATGAACAAGTCAAGAAAGAGGCAGAGCAAATGAAGAAGGCTGTGGAGGAGGAGAGTGAGAAAGGTGAAGAGGCGGCCAAAGACAAAGAAGGCGAGTCAAACGAGCCGGAAGAGCCGAAGAAAGATGTAGAGGACGATTCGGAGGAGCAGAAGAGGGATGCAGGTAGCAGTGGCAAGGAAACTCAATCTACTGAAGAGGCAGTTGAAAGTCCAGAAGAAGAAGCTGCTGAAGACCCGCCCGAACAAGCTCCTGATACACCCAACAACGAGAAGACAACCGAGAGCACAGCGTCATCGTCGAAGCAGCCCAATAAGCGCACTTGGGCGTCATATCTCCCTTCGATCCCATACCGCAACAAGGGAGGAGCGAACAAGCAGGAAGCAGAGCAGAAGCCTAGTCCTGAGCAAGAGAAGAAACAGAACGAGGAGAATACCAAGAAGTGGTCGTCATACCTACCGACTGGAAAGAGTTTCTCTAGCTATGTGCCGAATGTCGAAGTACCTGACAAGAACGCCGTCGTGAGCGCGTTCAAGTCGAGCCATTACCGCGATCCGAACAAGAGCTATGCGGAACAGCTCTACGACTTCTCGAAAACGCCTGTAGGCGCTGGAACCATCGCTGGTAAGTTTTGGATCTTGTGATTTACATCATAGGAATGGATAGTAACGTTAGGCAGCTGCGACTGGTTCAGGCTACGCATCCTCGGCCTATGCCGTATACTCTGCATACGCCTCGACACATCCCTCAAACTCTTCGCAACCTCCAATGGAGTACCTCTCCCTTCCTCACACGCGCGCTTCCTCGCACAAACTCGTGCCAGAAGTCGATGACGAGCTCCTGACCAACCTGCGCAACCCGATCGTCACCCTTATTGAAGACACATCACCCGGTGGACATGATACACTGACGGCAGCGTGTGACGCGAACCAGTACGCTTCATTAGGCGTTGACAAGCCGGCAGAACATGGTAGCTGTGCCGAGAACCTCGTCCTCGCGCTTAAGGAAATCAACGAGACGGCAGGACTCAAGGGTCCAAAAGCAGTTGGCGCAGACATCTCAGTCAATATCGCACCCACGCCTCTTCATCTTTTCATGAATGCGCCTCTACAATCCGAGGGTAGTGACCAAACCGACGGTGCGGGCACAAAGGGCGTGACGCTTAGAGTCGATGAGCCCAAAGGCAAAAAGCGATGCTTCGTCCGCTTCCGTGCCGAGCGGGATGTAGTCGTTGTATTCAGCGCTTGCCCTATGGATGTAGGAAAGCAGAATGGTGGACGGTGCATGGCAGCCAACTTCATGGTCGAAGATGTACAAGAAGGCGAGGACCTTGCATCATCTATCGCATCTGGCAAAGCGAAGAAAGCACCGAAGAAGCTGAACGAGAAGGACAAGGCGAACAAGACGAAGCAAGAACCTAAGAAGGCAGATCAAGAAGACAAGAAAGACGACGCAACAGAGAAGAAGGAAGCACCAAAGAAGCCTGAACTGAAGAAGACAGAATCGGCGAAACAAACACCCAAAAAGGATGAAGATCCAGCAGACAAGAAACCAGCGTCTAGCCAACAAGAACCATCCGCACCACAGAAGGAAGAGAAGCCAAGCGGCTCGACGACGTCCGAAGAGCCGAAGCCGAAGAAGAAGCCGAAGAAGCTTCAGGTGCGTAGCCAAGGTGCTTCCACGCCAGCACAGTCTTCGTGAAGCTAGTTGAAATACGTAATGTGTTACAACCTAATGGGGCTGCTTGGATATTTACGCTTAGAACATGTATGATAGTTTTGGTCACTTGCGGTATAAGTTTGTAGCAGAATAATGTTTATCGTACACCTTAGTCTTGTTAAGTGTATCGTTACGATGAGGTTCGTGACAGTGACTTACAAAGAACGCTTGACTTCATAAAAGCATATATATGGGTACTGAACAGTCACACTTTGGAGTTGGTAAGCAAGAGAATAAATTGAGGCTCTGGTACAGTCAGAGGAACGAGGGTATGCTACGTCAGAATCCCTATCCGGTCCACCCAGGCTCGCGCAACCCACTGGCGACCTTTCCTAATTCGCAATCTCCTTAAACAAGAGTAGCCCTAGCCTCCTTCCCTTTTACATAAACCGTCTCCATCCTCTTCTGCGGTACTGCCGTGGGTGCTGCATCATCCTCCCTCTTCCCCCATGAAATATACGTTGGCGGCGCTGGCTTCGGCCACGTAATACTCTGCCAGGGGAACTCTAAGCCAATACTATTCTGTGGCTTTGGCTCTGCTTCTGCATCTCTCTCAGCTACTGCGGGTGCAGCAGTGGGTTCAGGCGCAGGAGCAGCAACGCGCTTTTCCTTACCCCAGATGACAGTGTAGGTGGGTGGATTGAGGCCGACACTGTTTGGCTGTGTTGGCTGTGATGGCGGAGGGAAGTCATCGTCATCATCATCGTCTTCGGGAAGCTCCGGCGATGAGGTGGGTACAGCATCGTCTTCTTGGCGCTTCTTGCCCCAGATCACGGTTACAGTAGGCGGGTTAAGGCCGATGCTGTTTGCTTGGGTTGGCTGAGAAGGAGGTGGGAAGTCGTCTTCTGGGTCTTCTGGAAAAGGATCCTCAGGAAAGGGATCTTCTGGGTCGGTAGGATAGGGCTCTTCTCCATCCTCGGGAAGCGGTTCTTCAGGTGACGGAGTAGGCTCGGGTTCGTCGTAGTTCCAGGATACACTGAAGTTGGGCGGGCCTACGGTGATCTCGGCAGGGGGAGTAGTAGTGGAAGTATAGATAGGAGTAGGGGTCAGAGTTGAGGGGGATGAGGATGGCGAAGGACTGGGCGTTGGGGTAGGGAGAGGAATAGGGGATGGTGATGGTGTAGGCGTGGGTGTAGGAGTGGGCTTAGGCGTTGTTGTAGCTTTAGAAGAAGACTTGGAGGTTGACTTGGAGGTTGACTTCGATGTGCTCTTTGATGTACTCTTCTTCGTCGTAGTCGTTGTCTTCTTAGTCGAAGTCGTTTTGGTCTTCTTGGTAGTCGTAGAAGTAGGCTTTGCTTCTCTTCTGTTCAAATCCCAACTCACGCTGAACTTAGGGGGCGACAGACTGATGAAAGCGCTCTTGGTTGTCGAAGGCACTGGTACTGGGGAGGGAATTGGCTTCGCGGTTGACGACGGCTTTGGAGTCGAAGTTGGCTTTTCTGTTGATTTCAAGGTAGACTTTGACGTTGGTTTCGTTGGCTTCGGTGGCCATGGGTGCCACGGTGGGTAGGGCTTCTTGGTGGACGAGACCTTGCTGGACGAAGCAGATTTGGTAGAAGAAGACACTGGAGACTTGGAGCTGGTGGTAGGAGCTGTGCTGATGGTGCTTGAGTTGGACCAAATGGGTGGCAGTGATGTGACAGTGGGATGTTCAGAGGTCGGTTCTGGTTTTGGCGTTGATGAAGCACCTGGGCCGTCTCCGTCCCAAGTAACACTGTATGATGGCTTACCAATGCTAATTTGATCGCTGGGCTTAGTTGGAGGATATGCAGGCTCCTCAGGCTCTTCCGGCTCAGGAGTTGGTGCGGGACCATCCGTCGCCCAGCTTATCCAGAAGGATGGTTTGCCAATACTGAATTGATCTGTTGGCTTGGACGGAGGTGGATAGTCGGGTTCTTCAGGAGCTGGCGTAGGCGCAGGTCCACTGGTCTCCCAGCTGATCCAGCCAGATGGCGTGCCGATACTGAATTGATCCGTTGGCTTGGCTGGAGGCGGGTAGTCAGGGCTTCCGGGTGCATCTGTAGGAGCTGGTCCAGTAGTTTCCCAACTGAGCCACCCCGATGGCGTTCCAAGACTGATCTCATCGGTTGGTATGGAAGGAATGATGGGCTCTTGTGGCTCTTCGGTAGGTTCTGAGTTACCAGTATCCCAAGAGACACTCTGCTTGGGTGGTGTGACCCCTATCTGGCGATTGTGTAGACCTGCAGGCGCTGCATGAGCACTGGAAGAAAGTCAGCGATAGTTTCTCATTGTAGGTATCATGACCAACCCAATAGCGAGGCCAAGAAGCGCAAGCACGCTATTCCGTGCAAAAGCCATATTCCAAGAGTAGCGTCTTACGCAAAACTAGATCGTAAGATACGAGCACACTCCAGAATTGACACATTCACTGCGACTATGCGAAGAAGTTATAGACTTTGCTCGGTTCGTCATTCCGGTCGAACTGCCCACATAGGCGACGAGTTTGTGTGTAAATGAAAGATACGAGCCTAGACAGCATCGCACCGTACGAGACATCGGTTGCACGTGTGCGATACTGCAGACGTTGCATTAGCGATGCTTGATAGTTGTGAATCCGGGCTCTAGGTCGTGCTTTCGATCTCGCAGCGCAATATATCCTGATAGCCGTCGGGTGCAGCTGTGGCATGACCTGGAAAGGCCTAAATATAGGGACACATCGTGCTCTACAAAGAGTTGATTTGGCGAAACATGGGGACGTTCGGCAGAATTAAAGTGGTTCTTGTTTGGCTATATTGCTGGCTATTTGATGTGATCGTGACATGCATGGGGACAGCCGAGAAGTCCAGGGTCCTCCACGCAATGCCCTTGCATGTTCATATGAGCCGGTGCCAGCTCTGAATCTCTCGAAATCTCGACAACGTTATCTCTGTAACGTGTAGACCCGGTCTGAATGCGGACACGCTTGGCACTTTCCTGTTTGTTCGAAAAAGGTGAAGCGAGAATCACGATATTCGCATTCGGAAAGGTAAAGACTTGTAGTCATTTACTCCAGGGTAATTCTCGGCCCAAGTACCCTCCAGATGGCCTATCTTTAGACAAGACGAAAGAGAATTGTAATAAGTCGTACTGATAACGTCCTTGGCGGACAGCCTGCGAGTGTGCCCATGAACGCAGTGAAACACGCGATACTTCTTGTGCCGGCAGCCGAGGTGATTCATGGTGGCTGATTCCCTAGGCGCTAGAAAATGACCTTGAATATCCAGGCACCAATGTTCTCGGCCTATACAGAGTGCTTCGAACCCTCGTATGCTATGCGTTGTATACACATAGCATGTAGTGTGGTGAGTTCACCCATCCGACGGAGGATCTAAGAGCTTATCCAGCGGCCATTTGCGTATTGCCCGTATGCTGAGTGGAGCGAGGTAGCCGGCTTCGAACATCTCGAGGCCAGCCCATCCTATCATTGCAGCATTGTCGGTGCAAAACTTGGGTGGCGGAAAATGTAGTTCAACATCCGGAAACCCATGGGCGCAAAGCGTCTTTGCTAATCTGATGACCGTTAGCACACTTTGTTCTTACTGGTCGACAACGCTGCATGCCTTCGTACTGATGAATCAACTTACATGTGTCGAAGAAATAAGTTGGCGGCCACACCACCAGCCATGACAACTGCGGGTGCATGTACGACGTCCTGTTGAGATTGCAGGCCTAGAACCACCCGCGAAGCGACATGTTCAAACGCAGCACGCATAGTCTCACGTGCTAGATCTTTCCGTTCTTCGATGCTGACGTCGACAGCCGCCCTCTCGACTTTGTTGAATTTTCTTGTCGCTGGATCCATGCCAAATCGAACGATGCGCTCAACCATTGTGGTAATGCCGGAAAAGCTCAACTCAAGACTGTTGATTTTGACCCCTCCACCTGCCTTGGTCAGTGGTCGGTTGAGAGCCCAGCCCCATTTGGTTGCGCTCTTCCGCATCGCGTCTTCATGGTTCACCGGCACCTCGTACCAGCTGTATTGACAGCCGAAGGTTTCTAGGTAGGTCTTGGCAGTATACACAGATGGGGTTGAAACAGCTGTGGATGAGTCGCCAGGTGTTGGCCGTGTTCGTGGAGTGTCTGGTAAAGCAAACGCTTCTAGAAGCGCTCCGTACATAGTACTCTTCGATGTCTGCATTATCTCTGCAGGCAGTACGACGCGTGCTATTTTGTCCAAACACTCCCCAATAGCAATGTCATTTGTAGAGCCTAGAACGCGATGGTCTGTCAAGGACGCCGAGTGTATGAGCAACGTATGGCCTCCAGATGCAAGAACCGATAGGAATGGGAACTTGGGAGGAAGTTCGGTCGTTGTCGGATCGTGAAGGACTGTTTCGGCGGACGGATCTTTCTGCTCGACGTGGGCTTCGAGGGCGCTGACCATGCGTGGTGTGAGGGCATGAGCTTGCATGTGATGTACTCCAACGAGAGGTTTCTAGCAGATGTATCAGTAGCAGGTCCTTTTATAGAAGCTAGTGCAGTACCTGCCATGCGACAGCGAGTCCCTTTGCAGTATCAAGGCCAGTGAAGAGATTACTGCGCATGCCTGGCCCACGAGTGACCGACACAAAGTCGGGCAACCTCCTCGCCGCAACATCTAGTGCGCCCGTCTGTGTCCCACCTGCCTCTGAAGGAAGCGATCCATCTCGCATAGGAAGAGAGCGAATGGCTTCATTCACAAGAATAGCAAGACTCTCCTGGTGAGACAGAAGCGATACCAGTGGATGTACGCCTTGATAGATGGCATTGTCCGATGTCACTTTCTTGTGGAAATGGAGTCGGGCTGTCGGGCGACCATTTTGCGTTCCTTTTTCGATTATGGCTACTGATGTATCATCGCAAGACGTCTCGATGGCAAGTGTCATCAAGCAGCGTCGAGGCCTCCATTGCGGCGAGTGAAGCGTTCGCGATCGGACGACGGCTTGGAATATGCTGCACCGAGGTCGCATGCCTCAAAGGAGGGCAGGTATATAGCTGGTTCGCGTGAGGTGGGGTGTTGAGGGCCAGACGCGTTGACGATGTGCATGCAGGTGCGCGCACAATCCTGCAGGAACGGCGGAAGGGTTCCGAGTCAGGAGTGACGTACGTCCCGAAGCTTCGAGCCTCACATGCCAACACGACCATTTGACATCACCTGAGTCTTCGCCCCTAACCATCTTGACGATGCGATCAATATCCGACAGCTCTCTATCCCATGGCTGACGTAGATAAAAGGACAGACGGCCCAGAGCCATACTCCTCGGCGGGCTTCGACTTCACCCTGCTACCAGACTACGACAACGACTTTGTCCAGGAAGAGCACTTTGTCGAATTCGAGAAGGCCTTGGCTGCGCCCGAAAACTCGCCCTCGACCGAAGACCTCACAGCGCCGCCGCCCGAGCGAACCTTCATCTCCGCCCTCAACGACTGGCGCCCCGTCCACCAGCGCGTCAAGCGGCGCAAGAAGAGCAAAGCGCCCCCGCGACGCGGCAAGGATGAAACGCGCGAAGGCTTCGTCTACGTACTGCTCAAGTGGCCACTACTGCTAGTGGTGTTGGGGTGGCTGCTGTTCCTGAGCATAGCCTACGTCTTCACTCGCCTGTACATCTACCTGTACGAACACTGGATAACATGGCGAGGCACACGCCAGAGACTAAGACAGCGACTGAACGACGCGAGATCGTATGAGGAGTGGATAGAAGGGGCAAAGGAGCTAGACGCATACCTGGGCAACGAATCGTGGAAGGAGAAGGCTGACTACGCATACTATGACAGCAAGACCATCGCAAGAGTACACCAACAGATGGTCAAACTGCGCGAGAAAGCCGAAGCAGAGGAAAGGGCTGGATCAGGATCAAATGCCTCCAAAGGCCAACACACTGCTGTTGAGGACCTCCGCGCGCTCTTGGAAGGTAGGATCCTCTGTCACATCACCACAGATTGTCTCTAACGTCGCATTTAGCTTCGATGAAGAACAACTTCGTAGGGTTCGAAAACCCGCGATTGTACAGCGAAACTTACTACGGAACCAAAGACCTCGTTCAGAAGTTCGTCGACGAAGCCGAGACATCGCTCGCTTTCCTCTTGCGGACCAACCAGCTCGATGCAGAGAACAAGCGCGCCTTGTTCAAACACCTCGGCAGCAACTTCGGTCGCACTGCACTATGTCTGTCCGGAGGGGCGACCTTTGCATACTACCACTTTGGTGTGGCCAAAGCTCTTATGGATGCCGAACTGCTGCCAGAAGTCATCACGGGTACATCTGGAGGAGCGCTCGTGGCTGCACTGCTATGCACAAGGACCGACGAAGAGCTAAAGAAGCTGCTCGTACCAGCTCTAGCTCATCGAATTACAGCATGTCACGAAAGCATCCTCACTTGGTCAAAGAGATGGTATAAGACGGGAGCGAGATTCGACAGCGTCGATTGGGCAAAGAAATGTGCTTGGATGACCCATGGCAGTTTGACCTTCAAGGAGGCATACCAGAGGACCGGGCGTATACTGAACGTCTCATGTGTCCCCTCAGATCCCCACTCGCCGACCATCTTAGCCAACTACATCACAGCCCCAGACTGCGTCGTCTGGTCAGCAGTCCTGGCATCTGCTGCTGTTCCGGGCATACTCAACCCAGTGGTCTTGATGAAGAAGAACAAGGACGGCAGTCTTTCACCCTACTCTTTTGGACATAAGTGGAAAGACGGCAGTTTGCGAACGGACATTCCACTCAAGGCATTGAATCTCCACTTCAATGTTCGATTCTCAATCGTAAGCCAGGTCAACCCCCACATCAACATCTTCTTCTTTTCGTCCCGCGGATCGGTCGGTCGACCTGTCACTCATCGGCGAGGACGGGGCTGGAGAGGTGGCTTTTTAGGCTCGGCCACAGAGCAATATCTTAAACTTGACCTCAATAAATGGCTCAAGGTGCTTCGGCATCTCGAACTGTTACCTCGCCCGCTTGGCCAAGACTGGAGTGAGCTTTGGCTGCAGCGCTTCAGCGGCACTATAACCATCTGGCCCAAATCCATACCTTCGGACTTCATTTATATACTTACTGACCCCACGCCGCAACGATTAGCACGCATGATACATGTTGGTCAACAATCAGCTTTTCCCAAGCTGAAGTTTATTGCGAACCGCGCAAAATTAGAGTACGCTATCCAAGAAGGGAGGCGAAAGTTCAGACCTCGTGGTGCACGCGATGACGATGTAGTTAACGCTTTGAGCGAGGAAGACCTCCGCAGCTTGCTAAAGCGCACAAGAAGCGATGGTCCGGAGGGTGGTGCTTTGTACCCAGCATCGGGATCAGAGTCCTCGTCGACAGCAGAACCATCGCGACCTGGTTCACCCGTGAATCTTCCTCTCGGCTTCACGTTCGCTCGCAAGAAGAAGAATGCGCCAGCCGAACTAGCAGTCACAGATGAGAAAATAGACGTTCCTGATAGTCCGTCACTGGGAAAACGATTGAGCGGATGGTGGTCCGCCATGTCACCTCAAGCTACAACACACTCTACAGAGCTCAAGTCTCGCCCACGCGATCCGCGATATACTCACGACCGTCCGAATTCGATGTTCGAATTCAGACCATCCGGCGACATGATAGGCGTTCCCAAAGGAAGAAAGCAGAGTGAGGTTTTCGACGACTCGGACGACGCAGACGAATCTCAGGACACTTCTAGACGCAGACAGCAGCACAAGGGGGGCGCATTTGGTGGCACGGATGCCGGTATGGAAGATGCTGACGACCATGGCGAGGCAGCAGATTTCGGCGATGATGAAGGAGATCAAGATGAAGTGCAGAATGTTGGAGTAGGACTTGGTCTTGAGGGACAAGCCTTGTAGTGTTTCCATTTGCCTTATACCTAGAGTAGACTGTAAACAATTTTAATGGGTAAACCTTTCAAAAAGTTGGTTTCGGACTTTGGTCTCGCGATAGGTTTCTCAGCTACGAAAATGTTTGTTTTCTACAAAGTGTATAACCTTCTGAGCAGAAGAGTGTAGTGTCTAGTGCACGTGAGAGTCGCGTCGACGGCTAGACCCGGCGGCTTGGCATGTCGTCATCGAGGACACGCTCTGGACGCGCTATCACACGGCTGCCTATGCCAGTCAGAACTTGCTTGCACATGAACTGCCACAACTCATAGCCCTTGAGACCGATGGACCGCGTCTTTGGAACATCGCCATGGGTGTCACCGGTCTCTGGACTGTCTTGCAGCCCTGCGCGCGGCCGATTAAGATCGAGACGTTGAACAAGAAGCGGCTCGCCGTGGATGCTTCCATTTGGATTTACCAGTTCCTCAAAGCAGTGCGAGACAAGGAAGGAAACGCGCTGCGCAACAGCCATATTGTTGGTTTCTTTCGCCGAGTATGCAAGCTCCTCTTCATCGGCATCAAGCCCGTCTTCGTCTTCGATGGTGGCGCACCGGCGCTCAAGCGACAAACTATCAGCAACCGCAAGTCGCGCCGTGAGGGAAGACGGGAAGATGCAGTCAGGACAGCGGGGAAGCTGTTGGCTATACAGATGCAGAGGGCTGCTGAGGAGGAAGACAGGAAGCGGAAAGAAGCTGCAAGGCACCCTAGGGAAGAGCCGCAGCAGCAGCAGGAGGAGGAAATACCCGATAACTTGGTCTATGCAGAAGAGCTCTTGCAGAACGATCAGGAGCGTGCGCAGAATCGCACCTTCAAGAGGAAAGATCAGTATCATCTACCAGATCTGGGCAAGTCCATGTCTGAAATGGGCGCTGCAAACGATCCCAGGGTAATGTCCCTTGAGGAGTTAGAGGAATACGCACGCCAATTCGATAGGGGCGAGGATATCAATGTCTACGATTTCTCCAAGATTGACTTCGACGGCCATTTCTTCCAAAGCCTACCTCCAGCCGATCGATACAACATCTTGAACGCAGCCAGGTTGCGAAGCAGACTCAGAATGGGGCACTCGAAGGAACAGCTCGACGCCATGTTTCCCGACAGAATGGCGTTTTCCAAATTCCAGATCGATCGTGTACGCGAACGCAACGAACTTACACAACGATTGATGAATCTCAACGGTATGAACGACGATGCTTTTGGAGCAGGCGGATTCAACCGCGTCGCAGGTGAGAGGGACAGGGAATATGTACTTGTCAAAAACGATGGAGTAGAAGGCGGTTGGGCGCTCGGAGTTGTGTTGAACAAGGAAGAGGGCAAAGCACACAAGCCGATCAATGTGGATCTACCGGAGCGTCCTGCTGAAGAGGATCAAGAATGGGAGGATGACGAAGACTTCGAGGACGTTCCGATCGAAGGCCTCAACCGATTGCCCAAGCCCAAAGGAGGCCTCAGTGCGCAAGAGAAGGAAGGTCGTGAGTTTATTGCTAATGAGCTGGCGACGCGACGTAGGAAGCTCTACAAGGCAAGGAAAGAGAAACCAGCACAGTCCAAGCCGCAGAGAGCTGCCCCAGTGAATCAGGATCCTGACTCACTGTTTCTTGCTGACGATAATGAAGAAGAAGAAGAAGAAGATTGGGAGAACGTGCCCATGGATGGCGTGAATGATATGGATGACGCAGGGGATGATATCGAGAACGAACAGTTGCAGCAAGCCATTGCGTTGTCGATGCAGCCAGAGAAGCAAGACGTTGCCGACGAGTCGGAAGACGACCCAGTGCGTGAAGTTTTCGAACAGAGGCGTGCCGCTGAGGCCAACCCCTTCGCTGGAACGAAGGGTTCTGGAATGGCTATCGCAAGGCTGGCAAATCAACGTAGTAACAAGCTTGCGCCGAAAGGCCCTTTTGAAGGGAGCGATAGCGAAGACGATATGGACCTCCAGGCTGCATTGGCCGAGTCTCGAAAGTCGAAGCGTCCTGTCAAACCAAGACAATCATCACCTAAACAGCAAGATTCAACCCCAGCACCAGCTGTGAAACCTGCAACCAAGCCAAAAAATGCTGCCGGATTTGACGGACCGTTGCCTTTCGAGAGGCTCAACTTAGGAAACTCCCTCCTAGGCAAGAAGAAGATGGATAAACTAGAAGCAGATAACGCAGGAGGCTTTGAAAAAGACTACGGACAAGAAAAGAAGTCTGCTGCGCCACTCCCGCCATGGTTCAGCGGCCAACGAGACATTGCAAAAGAAGTGAACGCCCAGCGGGAGGAAGAGAAGCAACAGTGGGAAGAGGCACGTCAAGAAGAAAAGTCCAGGTTTCAGTTCCAGCAGCTCCCAAGTCTTCGGAAGCCAGAAACCAAGGAAATTATCGACCTCGACGCGCCCGCTAGCCAGAGCCAGAAGCAAGTAGTTGCAATCGACTCGGATGAAGAAGCTGATGCGCAAATGGAAGATGTGCCAATTGAGGACCCTGAATTGAGGATGGGCGATCTTGCCGACAAAATCAAAGCAGAACCTCCCAAACCGCTCTCTCCGCAGCAGAAGTCACCTCCCCGCCAGGATCCTGCCTTGACAAAGAAAACTCCATTTGCGGACGATTCCGACGATGAGCCAGTAGATTGGTCCGAAAGTGAACCTGAAGAAGAGAAACGTGCACAACAGAAAGCGACTGATGGCGAAAAATCAGAGTCACTTGCGAAGCAGCCTTCAAGGTCTCCTTCCCAAGGATCAGAGGAATTCGAGGACGTACCGATGCAGACGGAGACAAATGTTTTGCCTGAGCCTACGAAGTCGCCATCGCCAGAGTTCGAGGATGTGCCTATGCAAAGCGAATCCGTCGCAGAAGCTGTACCACCAAAGTCCCCATCTCCCGTATTCGAAGATGTCCCGATCCGTCAGCAAAGGCCACATCGACCTCAGAGGGAACTCTCTCCCTTGCAAGGCCCAGACGATTTGACAAAGCCTATTGTGCCCCACAGTGGCGTAGCGGACGACAATGCGCATTTTGAAATGCCGGAAGGCAACGAGTCAGATCAATACTCAGACCCTGAGGACGAAGAGCTTTTCGCGTCCCTTGCAAAAGAGGCAGAAGAACACGCACGCTTCGCTCAGGAAGTGAGTAACAATACTGCCGCGCGTGTAAACTTTGACGATGAGCTCAAACAACTTCGCGCACAGCAGAAGAAAGACCGTCGAGATGCCGATGAAGTTACTCAGACTATGATCACGGAGTGTCAGCATTTACTGACCCTATTCGGACTACCATACATCACAGCTCCGATGGAAGCAGAAGCTCAATGCGCCGAACTTGTGAATCTTGGTCTTGTTGACGGCATTGTAACCGACGACTCCGATACCTTCCTCTTCGGCGGTACCCGTGTTTACAAGAACATGTTCAATGCAGCCAAATTCGTCGAATGCTACCTTGCCCAAGATCTCACCAACGAATTCAGCCTCACACGCGAGAAAATGATCGCCATCGCACAATTGCTCGGCAGTGATTACACAACAGGTATCCCTGGCATCGGGCCTGTCACCGCATTAGAAATCCTTTCCGAATTCCAAGACCTAGAGTCATTCAGAACGTGGTGGGACGGCGTTCAAAACGGAACTATCAAGAAAGAAGATGATGCTAAAAAGCCTTTCCGAAAAAGGTTCCGCAAGAATCAGGCCACGAAACTGTTCTTGCCGCCGACCTTTCCCGATCCTCGTGTTGCGGAAGCTTATCTTCATCCTGAGGTCGATAGCGATCCTGAGCCTTTCCAATGGGGTGTTCCTGATCTGGCTGCTTTGCGCACATTCTTGAGTTCCCAGATTGGATGGAGTTCTGAGAGAACGGATGAGGTGCTCGTTCCTGTCATTAGGGATATGAATCGGAGGGAGAAGGAAGGTACACAGGCAAACATCACAAGGTTCTTTGATGGCAGCGTTGGAGCGGGAGCCTTTGCGCCGAGAGTGAGAAATGCGGAGAGCGGACCAAGTGGGAAGAAGAAGGGCATGTCAGCTGCGGGAAAGAGAATGGAGGCCGCGTTGACTCGATTAGCGGGGAGGGGTGATGAGGCAAATGATGCGGCAGCGACTGAGGATGGAGAGACTGAAGGTGCGAATGCGACAGCTAGTGGATTGACGGGGAGGAAGAAGAGAAAGGCTGCGAGTAAGCCCGTGTCCTTGGCCGAGCAGGAAGAGGGGGATGCGGCCGCGGATATCGAAGAAGAAGAGGAGGAGGACGAGCTCTACAAGGAACCTACAAAGAAAAAGCCCAGGAAGACACGGAAAGGGAAAACAGCCAAATAATTAGAGGTACATGTAGAATCATCTGGTATCATATATATGCCTACTCTATCCTATCTTACAACAGCCAAACCACCTTCCAGTGTCCTCAAAGTTTCACGTTCCCTCCTTCAATACTCTTCAGATCTTCCATGGTAAACCTCCTGTAAGTGCCGTCCCTTAACCAATACAGCACATCTCCCTTCTCTCCCATGACCTGCGGATCAATTCCTTCCTTCTGCAGCTCAACCTTCTGTTGTTTGTTCGTTCCCGTCAATTGCATCTCCCTCGTTACTCTAATCCAAACAGGTACCGCAAACGCCGGTAACTCCTTCTTGACATGCTGTGCCAGCTCTTGCAATAGCTTGTCATTTACCTCGCCAACGCCTTGTTCAAAAACAATGGCTGCGCATCCAGCCCGCCCATCATGTCCAGGGACACTGACACCATAGACGTTTGCCTCGGCAACCGCTGGATGCTTGCCCACGGCTTCTGAAACCTCCGCTGTAGATACGTTTTCCGCTTTCCAACGGAACGTATCGCCAATGCGATCAACGAACCAGAACCTTCCCTCGTCGTCCCATCGCATAAGGTCGCCCGAACGGAAATAGGCATCCCCTTTCTCTTTGACATCCCTGATGATTTTCGAGTTTGTAGCTTTCTCGTTCCCATAGTAGCCCTGGAAACCGTCTTTTATATTTGCTGCGTCGAGTTTACCGAGGAGTTCGCCGTTTTCGTTGTAATCGCTGATTTCACACAAGCCGGTGACGGGGTCGCGAAGAGGTTCTGGGGGATCGGAATTGGGATCCATGCGTACCAGGGTAAGTTTGCGCGACATGAGAAGGTTTCCCAGCGACCCGTTTCGGGCGATTGCGCCGCTGGAAAAGGAGTTTGTGGAGCGGTTGAAGAGACCACCGGGCGCTTCTGTTGCAGCGTAGAACTCGTAGATTGTTTCTATGCCGAAACGTTGTTTGAATGGCTCCCAGACATCTGGGCGTAGGCCGTTGCCAAAGGCGGCCCGTATTTTGTGTTGCTTGTCTAACGGGGAGGGCGGTGCAGAGAGAAGGTAGCGACATGTTTCGCCAACGTAGTGCAGAATTGTAGCGTGTGAGGAGCGGATCTCAGGCCAGAATGTTTTGTGCGAGAATTTCTTGGATAATGCGATTGTGCTACCAGCGCGCAGGACAGCGCATGCACCAAGGACAGAGGCTGAGCTGTGGTATAACGGCATGGATGTGTAGACTATGTCGTTCTTGAGGGACATCCAGTTTGCGGCGAATTTGGCGCCGCCGCCGCATTTGCCCCAGGACATTACGGCGGGTTTGGGGAGGCCTGTCGTGCCGGATGTGTAGATGAGCATGGCCATGCTGCTGCGCTTTTGGTCGGAGCGAGACGAGTCAGGAAGGCGCGTGGGTGGATGGGTGAGGATGGTTGAGGTTAGGGCGTCATCGAAGAAGATGATTTCGAGGTTTCGTTGCGCGGTCAAAGGCTCGGAGACGGCGCCTGCTTCGACAGCGGCTTGGGGAGTTTGCGCCTGGTTCTTGACCGATAGTGGAACGTCCGACTGCTCTTGTTCAAAAGTGTATTTGACCTTGTCGGCGTGCTGCACACGAGTGAAACCATGCTCCTTGAGCGCATCTTGGTTGAACTTGTCCTTGCTCTCCTGGTCCACCAGCACCAACCGCGCCGTACTCGTCTTGATTGTGTGTACCAGCGGCTTGCCCGATAGGTTGTAGTTGATGAAAGCCGGCTTCGCACCGATGCTCCAGAGGCCAAACCAGACCCACATGAAGACCTCCGAGTTCACAAAGTCCATTGCGACAATCTCATCCTTCTCCACGCCCTTGCTCTTGAGCCAGTTGCCATAGCGGAGCACCACATCGTAAGCCTGGGCATATGTCCACGTCTTTCCCTGGAATATGATCCAGGCGTGGTTTGCGCGCGAAGAGGATTTGGCATGCGCCTCGAGTTCGTAGAAGAGGTTCAGGGTGTCGCGTCGTTCTTGCAGCGCGCCGGCGATGCTGCTGCCAACGAAGGAAGAAAGTAGCGGCCAGTCGTATGTGAAGCCATGGCGACCGTTGAGGTATGCAAGACCGGCTGCTGCTGCAGGCAGGGCGAGAGGGAGAACTGGTAGTGAGACATGTTAGCGAGCTGCAGGATGCGGCGCGGTCCATGGATGACGCGAGATTACCTGACATGACCGGCGGCCAATAGAGTTAAAGCAACTGTAAAGTAGGTGAGAGATGCTAAAATGCCACAATTCGCAGAATCTGAGATACTAGAAGAAGAGGATACATCCTCATACTATTAATTGACCAAACTGCCGCAGCGCTCCCTGTCCTCAACTAGTGACGTTTGACCTCTCAGGCTAGTGGCACCATGGGAGCTGTGGAGCCGAGGCACATGTTAGGGCACCCCCGTTGTTCCTCGAGTAAGCCTTCAACCTTCTCCCTCCTCCACGCCTTGTGGCTGCTTTCCCCTCATCGCCTAGAGATGGGCCACCT
>Ga0058698_10000602_pt1 | contig 19165 bp, 22 predicted proteins | sample AgamicAsSfe_FD_67288 | JGI IMG/M metagenome (GOLD analysis project Ga0058698, IMG submission 67288) | Agave microbial communities from Guanajuato, Mexico - As.Sf.e | ecosystem: Host-associated > Plants > Phyllosphere > Phylloplane/Leaf | place: Guanajuato, Mexico | collected 2012-05-30
GTGTTGGGCAGCGGAAAGACCTAGTGGGCGGGAGGGTCTTGGCGGGGCGGGAAGAGCCGCAATTACTCTGGCATCACCGAGACGCGACAAGGACATAGCACGTATACCCCTCGATCGCCCTTTCCTTGCGCACCATGACCCGATAGCTGATTACTCCTCTTGTACCCTTTACAGCACCCATAATCCCTCATAATGGCGTCGGCGGTCTTCTTTCTCGACCTGAAGGGCAAGGTATGGCGGTCAAGTCGCCGCAAAGGCTACATACTGACTATTGCTTAGACCCTTCTGGCGCGCAACTACCGGGGAGACATCCCCATGTCAGCCGTTGAGAAATTCCCCATTCTGCTGAGCGAGGCCGAAGACGAGAGCTCGGCAGTCCCACCATGCTTCTCCAGCGAAGGCATCAACTACCTCTACATCCGCCACAACAACCTCTACCTACTCGCCCTTACCAAACGAAACACCAATGCTGCCGAGATTCTCCTGTTCCTCCACAAGATCGTCGAGGTCTTTACCGAGTACTTCAAGGAGCTCGAGGAAGAGAGTATAAGAGACAACTTTGTCGTCATCTACGAGTTGCTCGATGAGATGATGGACTTTGGCTACCCACAAACCACAGAGACTAAGATTCTACAAGAGTATGCTCTATTTCTCAACATTTATGCGAATTTAAACTAACACCATGTGTGCGCAGATACATTACACAAGAGTCGCACAAGCTCGAGATCGCACGGCCACCTATCGCAGTCACAAATGCCGTCAGCTGGCGAAGCGAAGGTATTCGATACCGCAAGAACGAAGTCTTCCTCGACGTCATCGAATCACTCAACCTTCTCGTCTCCGCGACCGGCAGCGTGCTACGATCCGAGATTCTGGGTGCTGTCAAGATGAAGTGCTACCTATCTGGTATGCCTGAGCTGCGACTAGGTCTGAACGACAAAGCCATGTTCGAGACCACCGGTAGGGCTACACGAGGAAAGGCTGTTGAAATGGAGGATGTCAAGTTCCACCAATGTGTGCGATTATCGAGATTCGAGAACGACCGGACAATCAGCTTCATCCCGCCAGATGGCGAGTTCGAGCTTATGAGCTACCGACTGAACACACAAGTCAAGCCCCTCATCTGGGTAGAGTGTATAGTGGAGAGTCATTCAGGCAGCAGGATCGAGTACATGTTGAAGGTAGGCGAACAGCTGAAATTCTGCATTTAGTAGGCTGACATGTTGTAGGCACGAGCACAGTTTAAGCGACGAAGCACCGCGAACAACGTGCAGATCTCGATACCCGTCCCCGAGGACGCAGACACACCTCGCTTCCGAACAAACATCGGTACCGTCCACTATGCGCCTGAGACCTCATCCATAGTATGGAAGATCAAACAGTTTGGTGGCGGCAAGGAATTCCTCATGCGCGCCGAGCTTGGTCTGCCATCAGTACGTGGTGACGATGAGAAGGGTGGTGGTATGATGGGAGGCTTCGGAGGCAGCATGGGCGGTGTTGGCGGCGGAAAGGCGAAGAGGCCCATCAACGTCAAGTTCGAGATTCCGTACTTTACCACGTCAGGTATCCAAGTGCGGTATCTTAAGATCATCGAGCCTAAGGTGAGTGTAAGCCATTTTGCAACCAAAAGCACGATCACTGACATGCATTCAGCTGCAATACCCATCGCTGCCGTGGGTACGATACATTACACAATCGGGCGACATCGCTGTGCGATTACCCGACGTGAACTAAGTGGACATGCAAAGCCCAGTCCGAAGAATATACCAATACGATCATGGAACACATATTCTCCGTGCCCTGACTTGTAAAATGTGTGCTCTTGAGAGACGTGTGAACCATAAAAACGGATCAGGACTACTGAGATGTGAAGTGGCAGGTTACTGGAAATGTCCGTAAGGCCAAGTATGCGAAAGCCTTGCGCTCATACGGCACGCGAGCAACACTCGTTACATGCAACAAAGTCTACTTTGCTCAGGTAGAAATTAGCCGTGCGTGTGCAGTTCAGTACGTTGTCGCGCTCATGTTCATCGAATACTGACATGTCTTCCAATATCTACTTTGTATCAGCGCAGTAGATTGTACTGAAATGAAGGAATTGGGTGGATCGTTAGGTGATGCCCGGCATGTAACATGCAAGTTTGCACTTGGCGGATCCTGAGTCAGCGCGACTACGACGTACTCACTTCTAGAATCAACAGGACGCGTATACCATCGCACACGACTTGTACTTATGTGTAATCGAGTAGTGATGGTGTTGTCAGAGTAAGCATCGCATCGGTGCTCGCGTCTCCGTTTATGCCGACGATCGACGGCCGAGCTTCCAACAACATACGTCTGAGTATGGTCCTCACTCAACCTCAATTTCCAATCGTACACTACATTATCAGATACGCAACTCATAAAAACCAGTAACACCAACAATCTGTAAGACAGTTGCCTTACACAGCTCTCCTGATGCTGCGAAGCAGGCATTGCCAACAACCGATATATGCACGCCCGGTGATACCACAGCACCTTTCTCCGCGTTTTCTCCCCACCTCATTCTCCGAAAAAGCACGTCGCACGCATGTCTCACGCCGCCCTTTCTGTTTATAGCCACAGGATCATCCTCCAATATCCCAATTATCCAATCGAATGTTTCTCAATCCAGCATCAGCCAATCTAGTCATTTCTTCAAGCTTTGTTCGCCTGTTTGCGTACTCCACAAGGCTGAGGGTTTGACCCTGCATCACCACCATGCCAATGACGCTTGCGTACCTGCAAGACTGCCGAGACCACACACGCATACGCTTTTCAGACGCGTAAGCCCTGTAAGCGTTGTTGCTTGTCATCTCTGATGATCATACGCTTCTTTGCAGCTCGTCTTAGTCTGGCGATCCTGTGTAGGCGTGTGGAGTTGGTGGACTATCCTCAGCTGAGCCTCGCGGGCCCCCTCCGGACGCTTTCTCTATGACGGAGGGGGATGGTAAGCTACGATAGCGTCCAATGAGCTCATGGGCCGCGTATGTCGGGCCTTGGGGTATTTGAACGTTGGTGTGTCGCGTGTGGAAACGTTTTCCAGAGCTAGAAAGACAGGTGCGACTTTGATGTGACAAGGCTTAGTATCGTTGCACAAAAGCGAGTCACTACATATTCTGGATTACCACCGCGTTCTCACAACATAACAAAAACATTACCTTGGACACGAAAAGCAAACCCTCGGGTACCGATTCCAACAAAATGAAGTTCACCTTGACCGCCATCACAGCGCTTGTCGCGCCTATTGTTGCGCAGAGCACAACACCTGCCCCTACGTCGACCGACCCTTGGTACGGCTCCGGTCCACCATGGGCTTCTTCTGATCCGGCAAAATGGTCTTCAATCTACCAATCGCTTCTCTCCGAAGGCAAGATCCCATCGACCCTCACTGCGGCGCCTTGGCCGACCGGCAGTTATGGTCCTGGCCAAGGGCCCTGGGGACCAGGAGGACCGCACGGCCCAGGTGGTCCTGGAGGACCCGGACACTGGGGAGGTAATACTCTCGTCAATCTAAACCTAAGATCAATTGCTAATCCAATGTCCAGGTCCCGACGGCCCCGGCCCGTGGGGCTCATCAAACTGGGGTCCATACAGCGACTGGTCCACTCGTTCAGACTGGCGCAACGGCCCTTGGACGGCATGGTGGGGAGGCAGCGCATGCCCCCCATCAGACTGGCCCGGTTGGACAGCTGGACCCTGGAGTAGTTCTGCGCCATGGACGAGCTGGAGCGGATGTTCAGCTTCAACGACGGCAACGAGTGTTGTTACCACAACGATTAATGGAACAGCGGCTACCACGACTGCGTACGGACTGCAAGTTGCTGCTGCGAGTGCGAGTACCACTGGCGATGCGAGTACAGGAGCTGGTGAAAAGGCTACGGTGAAGATTGGTGCTGTCGTTGGTGTCGTGCTTATGGGAGTTGTCGTTGCTTTGTAAGGAGAGAATGCGCGAATACGATGAGACGGCTGTGTTGGCTATCGTCGATGAACTTGTCACTCGTGGTTCAAGCATGCATTGGTATGGCGTTGGAACACATGAGACGAAGTACGCTCTTTGATGTTGTATACCCTCTTTACTCACATAATGATATTCTGTATGGTAAAAGTAAAATCTGACTCGCTCACCATTCGAAATGAATTACAGGTCGGTTGAGATTTTTTCTGTAGGCATGTTTCTCATGTTACTCGTATGCAACGAGGACTAGCTACATCTAACTCTCAAACCTTCATAAGGCTTTGTTGTCTACAAAATTCTACTCATCTTAGCCTTCCATCCTGTCTTCTCAGTTCTGTTCTCTTCTCCACTGCCTACACTAACGCCCTCATCCACAACACCCGCTTCATCGTAGATCTCATCCGGATACACCGCCCTCTCGATGAACGTTTCTTTCGGCGGCGCAACTACCATCTCCAAAAGTGCATACACTAGGGCCGTCGCAGTGAAGCCTAGCAACCAACCGAAACTATACGGCCTTGCGCCCACGCCAGCGTCAATGTTGGGGTTAATGGACTGAATAAAACCCGGCATGTTCGGCGCGACGCCGATGAGAAAAGCAACGATGGCGCGCCAATTGCAGCCGCTGGTGTACCGGTAGATACCATGGTACTGATACAACGCCAGAGTGTCGTACTTGCCACGATGTACGACCCAAAAGTCCACTACCATAATCGCAGCAATCGGTCCCAGGAAAATCGCATACGCAGCCATGAAGTTCAAGAAGCTACCAGCAGACGCGAGGATCTTCCAAGGAACAAGTGCCCAGCAGAGTACGGCGCAAAGTAACTGGCCACGACGGATGTTGATGTAGCGGGGGAAAAGAGCTGTCAGGTCGTTGGCTGCCGAAAGGGAGTTTGCGGAGATGTTGACACCGAGAGCGGCGAGGGCGAAGGAAAAAGCGGCGAAGAAGCGACATGCACGGTTGTCCCAGTGCGAAATAAGGGCCATGGGATCCCACTCCACAGTGCCATATTTGACAGCGCCGGCTGAGGTGGCGGCGACTCCGATGAAGGCGATGAAGGTGAAGACTATGGGCAAAAAGGGGACGTAGATGCATTGCCATTTTACGGAAACGCGTGAGTAGCGGGAGAAGTCAGACTGTATTCTTATGTCAGTATTTCAAGACCGTGTAGACTCCACTCGGTAGTAATCAGAAGACCATGACAGAACTTACCTGGTTGACAGACAACGTAGCATAGTTTCCAATAACACTCGTGAGCGATGACAAGAAGCCCCAGGAATACGCGCTTCCCGTCAATGTAGCCTTCTGATCCCACATGTCACCGCCGCCCTCTGTGCTCACGAAAGCCCAGATCAGAATGGCAATCCACGCAATCGGCACAATAATGCTTTTAGCCATGAACAGCCATCTCAGCTCGTTTGGATGCATGACCAAAAATGGTACGCTTCCCAACCAGAAGATGAAGAAACTGATCATAGTCGCCGTGTCGATGCCTTGGCTCGCAGGAATGCCATTGTGCAGTGTGAGGAAAGACGGCCAGATGGCGCCAATCATGACACGAACAGAGTTTGCACCGTTCATGTTTTGGATTGCGAACCAGAAGATTGCGAGGATGGCGCGGGAGATAATGGCGATGTAAGAGCCCCAGAAGCCCCAGGAGGCGCGGGCAATGACGGGAAAAGGGACATGGTGGAGAACACCGATTGCACCGTTAAGAGCAATGACGAAGGAGATGATGAAGAAGGCGAGGGCGACTATGCCGAGGGATTCGCGCCATGTAAGACCTTATTAGTGTTAATAGACGTTTGATTGGTAGCTCAAGACTGCAGAGTAGGGGGAAATACCAATTGCAATGATACTGGATGCAAATTGCCATGTCGCAGCACTGGGGGTTGTATTAGCATCTGATGTGTTGTCGGGTTCAATATTCTTGAGGATACGTACTTGAAGGCATCCGAGACCCAATACGAGATGAAGCTTGTAACACCCCACTTCCTAGCATGCCTCGGGACAGGGTCAAGATCTTTGTTTGTCCTGTGTAGCATCAATTAGTACATATGTTCATAATTGCGCATCTCCGTACCGAACTCGAACTTACCATCGCGCATTGCCTATCGCAAATGTACTCTCAGGTTGCTCAACCCGAAGCGTCCAATGCGGCTTCTCAATGAACGGCATCTTGGAGCCTGCCGTGTGCCGACAATCAAGGGTGGGGAGGATGTAGAGATGAAGTCCTCTCGCGCGACGGACACGAGCGCCTCTTTATCCTCTAGCATGATGCACAGTCTTGGTGCAGATCTCCGAACTGCGGCCATTCTGGATTGACGTTACGTCGATATCTCTGGCAAGAACACGATAAGATAAGCGCCACAATCCTGACCATTGTGTTCAACCCATGGCATAGAGACAAGCCGGGGAGGGGTTCAGCTGAGCTAGGCGAACGCCTTGAACACTTCCTCGCAGCCCTTTGCTCAGCGTAGGACCACTCACACCAGAAGCTGTCATGATTAGCGGCTGAATTCCACGGTCTCGGTCCTTGGGGAAATGGGACGGTCGCTAGATCGTGCAGGCTGTCATTCGACGCTCGTGCAGGTGCAGATAAGCACCCCAGTCGGTTGAGGTTTAGCTTCGGTGGCGCTTCGGCTCAGATTACCCCAGAGGGACGATCCCCACGCGACAAGATAGGAACGATATGTTCTCCACAAGTATAACGCAGATGGTATGAAAGACGGGAGCTTTGCGGATTACTGCACCTGATTGAGATACCGCTGTTCGGGATAGTCAGTGGTACGCGGCAAGGAAGCAAGCCATGTGTCGGCACTTGGGATGCATGCCGCACAAATTGGTCTAGATGCATGGTCAGTCGCGTGTCTGCATGCACACGAGAACTATTGTTGAGCTGATCGCGTATTAGGGGAATGCGCGAGCTCTAAGGTGAGTTTGTATCACATTGCACATGCTTCGTGGCGATACGTTTCTCGAGACTGGCATATATTCAATGTCGCTGTACGCACCCTAGCTATACATAGGCCAAAGTATGATCGTCTCGAATGGTGGCATTCACACCTAGGTGAACCTCGCCACCTACAACTGATGAGCCATTGACAACAAGCTCTCCAGCAGTCTGATCGTCTGTTGTCTTGTGCTGTGGCGTGTCTTTCAACTTGATCTCCACGCAGCTGAGAGGTACGCCGAAGTGGCTGTGTTTATTAGACGGGGTTTCCCCTCTCCGATAGTCGTAGATGTTCGTCTGTGCAACAGCTCCAGCTACTTTAGCAGTGGTCAAGGCATATACCACACGCGCTTTGGTGAAGATGCGCAGATCAGATAGGTCTTCTGAGCTAAGTGGTGGTGTGTTCAGGCCCTGTCTCTCAGACACAAAGACCAGACGCAGTTTCCCAGGTGTTGTACCGATGGCCGCTCTAGCGGGTGCATTGAGCTTCGTGAAAAGGTTGTCGGTAGGTAGGCGGCCAGCAGTCAACATGCGCGTCTCGAGGTAGTGTGCCAATTTCTGCGGGCCACCGGTTATTGAGGTCTTGGTAGAATTGTGAAGCTTCGCAGCTGTTTCGGCTGAGATGACTGTGACCGTGGGAGCGATGGAACGTGTAGCCAGTTCAAGGTCGACACCGGGGCCAGCAACAGACTGGATGATGACTGTCGCATGAGAGAATAGAGCAGCCAATGTTAGGCACAGACTGTAAGAGTGCGTGAAGGCGTCGGCAGGGAGGAATGTGTCCGAGGGGTTAAGACGGTGCGAGGCAGGAAGAGATGTGATCAGTGCGCCAATGGCAGCAGTCAGGTTCTGTTGTTGTTAGAAGGCGCATATACCAATACTCCGTCTTGTCATACCTGCTGCGTGAACTCGACGACCTCTGCTGGCTTTCCAACGGCTTCTTGCCAGAGGAAGACAACATTTGGTGGCTTCTCGGAAGTGGAAGGCAGTGCTGTAGGAGCGCTCTTCTGTTCCTGTACAAGCTCATGCCACACGGCAACGTCGATCTTCCCACCGATACCTTCGGGCACCTCGCTCCAGTCCATGTGCCTGCTTGTCTTCTCTACGGTCCAGATGACGGAACGCAGGCTAGACACACCCTGGCCAACTTCAGAAAGAGGAACGGAGCCCGCCTCGGCGATCATAGCGTCGGCTCCTGTCTGGCGAAGAAGGTCGACCAGAGTCTGGTGTGGCTGGTTGTATGGTATCAGGATGGGGGTGAAACCGTAGAAGGCGCCAGCGAAGAGCGCGGCCAGGAACTCGAGGCTGTTAGGTAGGTAGATGGCAACTCTTTTCGCGCCACGCTCTTGCAGGTGTTTTCCAAGGATAGCAATCTCTTTGGTAACGTCTTGGACCTTGTGCTCAGTCACGCCTTCCTTGCCGAAGACGGTCATGATGTTTGCCGTGCCGCTGGATTTGGCGCCCTTCTCGAGAGGAATTTCACCTGTGACTCGTCGCCAGATGTCTCGAAGGTCTCCATCCTTTCCGGCCGAGTACATGGGAGCGCCCGGAGGTCTGACGGCAAGTCCGGTACGAAGAGGGTCTATCCCAAGTTAGTAGTGACTGCAGCAGCATAGAGGGAGGCGTACATACAACCATGAGGAGTCTCGGGAGACCTGAAGATGGCCGATTCTCCCGGCTGCCTCACATAGGAAGCCACTGCTTGTCTCGCGAGCAGCAGCGGGTGCGTGTCGGCATCGGCGCTGTCGTAAATGATGAAGGCCAGAAAGCCGACGATGGAGAAGGCGATGAGGGTGGTGTAAATGTTCCAGGCTGCCAGTATGTCGGAGATGGACCCGTCGAGCTGCTCTAGAAGTCCCGCCATGGCTGAAGGTACATGGAGAGAGTGAAGGCGGAAGCAAAGCGCACGAGGTTTGGCTGGCAGCTGCGGGATGACGGCGGGGGTCAGGGTCGCTAGTGAAGAAGGACCCCTGTCAAAGCTACCAGTAGTATGCCCGTCCTCCGAGCGCCCTTGCCAAAACATGGTTGCTGCACAACCACTCTGACATTCACCATCGCCGCACCCTTGAGCGTACATAATGTTCCTGTAGCCTCGCGCTTCTGTTCAAAACTAACTACTAATCCAGCAGCAGCAGTGAAAGTGTCCCCCGGCACGTGAGCCGAGCCATCTCTTGCGACACCCCTTCGGCCAAACAAACAATCAACGCGGATAGCTAAAAGCTTCAAACAACATGTCTGCAACCAGATACGCGCAGCCGGCAACCCCGCAAACGCCGGCGACACCATCTTCCCAGACGGAACAGTCATACACCCCCAATGGCTCCTGGCGACATCCCAAGTTTGATGAGATTGCGCGCCGCCAGTACGCTACCACTTTTGACGAGCGCAACGTCAGGGCCATTGTCCTCAACGCTGGCTTCTTGTTCCTTTCAGTCTACGGTAATCGCGTCACCGAAAAGGTCAAGCTGTTGGAGTATGCTGCGTGAGTACCCATGTCACCTTGTCCTGGCGCGGCATGCTAACATTTCACTAGGACACCGATTAACGCTGTTGTAACAGCTGTTCCCTACAGCAACTGGGCTATACTCCTAGTCCGCGTCGTCTTCGCGGCAAACATCGTCATCGCCTTCCTGCCTCTTGTCCGCCGCTACTACCCCGATGAGATTGTCGATATACCTCTCACCCCCTCACAACGCGCCTCGATGGGGTTGAAGGCTGGTGTCCAGGCGCCTCCGACTCCAGGCTCCGCATACGCATCGCCCAACTACGTGACTCCTCCCAGATACCAACGATCAACACCACGCAGCAACAGCTTCAGCGCTCAAGATCACGGCTCGCATTCGCCTAGCCCGCGCCCAAATTTTGGGAGGTCTGGCTCAGGCTCGCCCTTCTCACCAAACAATGGTGGAAGTTTTGATAGGTCACTCAGTGGCTCAGCAATAAAGCGCATGAGCTATGGTAGTTCGATGAGCGGCAGCTTGTTCGGTGATAGCTCGAGCAGCATGACACCAGGCACCCCCACTCCTTCCACCGGTAAGGCAAGTGTCGGGCTGAACAACAAGTGGCTGTATGAGAAGAGGAGAGACAGCCCAAAGAGCAGTATGTTCATGTGAGGACTCGTCATGACGATTGATGTAGGAGAAACTAAACGGCAACATATCGCTTTATACCCTGATATATCGCGTAGGCGTTTTGGATCATGGTTCTTGTTTAGCATAGCTTGGAGCGGGTATTAGAGCCGCCAGCCCGCTCGTGTACGATAATACAAAGAGTGGAAACCTTCCATGCCATAACGCCGTTGAGCGAGCGCGGAACCATTATCCAATCTTCCGACGGCCATGGCTTATATACACAATCCCTTCCCACTAACCAATCGTTCCTTCATAACATTCCTCTCAGTCTCCGGCTCATGAGAACCGATCGCCCTTTCGACTTCGGTACACTTCATTCGCCTCGTACTTGCTCTTCTCTCCTACCCTCTGCCCCTCACTCTCGGGTGCATGCCTTGTGGGCGCTGGATCTTGGCTAGCCTGTAGACTTGGATTACCCTCACCCCCCATCCCACCATTACCTCCTCCTTCACTCCTCAGCCGGCCTAACTCGCTTGTCACGCTCTGCGGCGCTGACTGTGTAGATCCTGGTTTCGCCGTGGGGTTCAGTGGTGTGGTGGTAGGGGCCGAGTTCTTCAGGCCGTGCTCGAGTTCATAAAGGCGGATGCGCTTTTGGCGGTCGGCTTCGGCTTTTGCGGCGCGGTCAGCGTTGATGCTGCGTTTGGCGAAGAAGTAGGCGCCGCCGCCTGCTACTATTAAGGTTGCCCAGCCGTAGCTGTGCGCATGTCAGACGGTATTCATTGTGTGCTTCATGGCATGTTGCCGAGGCGCCTGGTGTTGGGGGTTCGTGGCCCTGATGGGGTGGTGGATATATGCATATGATCGGTAGAGCTCTGGAGGAGTGTGCGTGACGTACTATACCGATTTGATCTATCTGACGATTAGCACAGGGCACAGGTTTGGGAGCACGGCTTGAGCTTACTGTGTTCATGATGAGCAGCGGATAGTCGGTTTGCGATGTGAATTGTTGTGTTGGGAAGCTCGTTGTGGCTTTGCGACAGCTCACAAGTTTCTTTCTGTGCGATGGATGATGAAAGTGGTCTGATTGTTGTAAGGCTGACGGCGATTATTCGGCGATTAGACCAGGGTTCGCCGCCGTGGGGATGAACGAACTAGCAAGTGAACAACAACTCTTCTGCTTGGTCTTTTCTCTGCCTTCACTCATCCAAAACCATGTATTGCCGCCATTCACGCCCAGCTGACCTAGAAGGCTGATCTTGATGGCGCGACATCGACTTACACTCACATATACTGCAATGTAACCTCTCCAGTCGGATGTTCTCCAAGACACCACATCCTATTCTGCGCCTCTCGCGTTTCACAGCGAATGCAAGAGACGTCCCTTGTCGAACCGATTGACTGTATTCATACTGGCACTATTGCAGCTTTTCGAGCCCGAAACAGGTACAGCGATATCTTCAAGTCATACCGTAGTGCTTGGTCGTAATGCCGGGCAAGGCTTTCAAGACATTGCGGAACTTCTTCTTACGGATGGCAGCGATACCAATAACGAGATGATAGCCACCGGCAATATGCTGTCCAACACTTGCAGTGTACGATTGAATCCTTCACTGCTCGCTGGGTGATGGTTCACGGCAAATCGGCACGATACGGCAGAAATGCCTCAGGAGTGCGGAAATGACAGATGCATCATCTGTGTCTGCGTTATCGCGACTTTGAACCCCTTTCGCTCAGGCATTGTTGAGAGTGACGAAAAGACGAATCTCTACGCGAGAGACACTGCGGCGTATCTGCCGAGGCGCGGTGTTCAGCCTCCAACGGGTAGCCCCACAGGCATGTAACGGGAGATACCCACTTTTCCGGGCGCCTGATTTCGAAACACCATCTTTCCGCGGCTCTCCCATCTTGTGGACAGACCATTCGCTCTCTGCTGTCATCTGCACAAGCACAGCTTCCGGAATTGAGCCGGACATACGACATCGGCTGTACCAAGCCGTCATGTTTCGTGGTGGCGTGCTACGTTCTGATTCGAAACTTGACTTTACGGTTCTCGAAACCTCCCATGCCTCATCACTAGCGTGCTACGGTAAAACGGAGGCTGGATTGCAGGTTCAATGAGCGCTAAGTGACGGAGGGCATGATCTCGTACAGGTTCTCGAAGTTTGAAGCTGGTGGATTCGCCTCACCACAGCGCCGTTACGTCCCTGACAGGCTAGGTGTTCCCTTCAAAGGGACGCCACAAGCTCCTGCGAAGTCTACCCAGGGGTGCTTATTCCTGTCTTGGCAACATTTTGTACTCCACTCTCTCATTGCCAAGCATCGACTGAGGCGCCTAGGCCAGCACCAGCATATACACAACCCTTACCTATACCGATGCACGTCTCATGGAAGTGGACACCCACCATGGATCTCGAGTAAGAAATTTCACGATACGGCGGTATGCCCTGTCATGATCCCTCAGTATATAGATTACTTTGAGTTCCACTGCTTGTAATCTATCTCCATCAACGGTCTTTCACTTCTTCACAGCTCGACGCTAGTCCTTCTTTACTCCACATTCTATTCTATTCTCAGCGCTGAGCGCCAACTTTATTTTAACTCCAATCATGATGTACTTCACTGCCACTTCCTTTGCACTTGCCACCTTGGTATCCACCGTGCACTCGCACGCAGCCATCTTGGCCGCTGTTGGAGACTCTGGCGAGAGTCAAGGTTTCTTGGTCGATCCTGCAATTGCCCGCAACTGCACTACCATCTCTCCTTGCCAACAAGATGCTACCATCATTCGCGACTCGGAGATCACGCAGAACATTGTCAACGCCTGCGGAAGAACCGAGATTGCCGGCAACATCGACATCGGTGAGCAAACCGAGAACGAGCTTGCAGCTGGCCGTATGGCTCAAGTGTCTTCTGGCTCCATGTTGGCTGTCACCATCCATCAAGTTAATGCAGATGGCGCCGGTCCATTCGAGTGCGACATGGACGAGACTAGCAACGCCGTGACCACCTTCACACCCTTGAAGGTATCCAACAACATTCCTGGTAGCTTCGGTCTCTCTCAGGCAAAGGAAAAGGACTTTGTTATCAACGTCCAGATGCCCGACAACTTCAACTGTCTTGGTGCCTCAACTGGCAACATCTGCACTGTTCGATGCCGCAACAACGCCATCGCTGGTCCCTTCGGTGGATGCTTCGCCGTCCAGCAGACTGACGGAACTGGTCGTACCAACGAGAGCGCTTCTGGTAAGTTTCACATTTTCCGTTATCATTACAAAGCATTTGCCCTATCCTGTATCCATACTCACTGCCGCTAGCTGTCGACACTGCTCAGACACTTGAGGGTATCTCTGCACAAATCCTGCAAAACAAGAAGGATCTTCCTGCTGCTATCGCGGCGAACCAGGCTGCTGGTGCTGCGGGCGGTAATGAGGGTGCCAGTGCCATTTCCGGTGCGTTGATTTTTCATCCGTCGCATTTCTATCGTAATGAACTTGAACTAACATCTCTTTCAGCTCTTGTCCCTGATGCGACTCAGGCTCCCAATGCTGGAAACGGCAACAACAATGGCGGTAACAACGGCGGCAACCAGGGAGGCAATGGCGGCAAGGGCAACCAGAACGGCAACCAAGGTCAGGGTCAAGGTCAGAACCAGAACCAGGGCCAAGGCCAGCAGAACCAGGGCGCAGCTCAGAATGGTCAAGGTCAGGGCCAAGGCCAGGGTCAAGGCAACGGCCGTGGAAACCAGGGCCAGAACCAGGGCCAGGGAGGCCAGGGCCAAGGCAACCGTGGCGGCAACAGGATCAAGCGCGCTCTCAAGTTTTTGAGCTAAGCGATTGATAATGTGTGAAGGAAGAGCAAGCACAGTGAATGCTACATAACCGATTGAGGTTGGACGCAAAACGCGCGAGAAATCAAAGGCTGGTCCATTTACATCATTTACCAACAATGTATATACCCTTTTAGTTACATACGGAGAAGAGGAGATAAGTAGAGAAGGACGAAGAGTGAATAAAAGACTACTTCTTCATCTTTTGGTTTCAAATTTTGCAGTCTCGCGATGTCTTTATGGCTTGGATTTTTTTTGATTGAGTATTGTCAGACACCTTGGTGAAGCCAAAAAGCCTCGAGACCAAGTTCCAACTCAACCGATATTGCTAGTGCTCGCTCTGGCAGAGACGATATGTTCAAATACGTGGAGTCTCAGTAACAGTCGCTTCCTCACCCTTTTCCAACCCTCCAACATCCTTTCCGCCCTCAAGAGTGTCGTCATCAAAGAAACCGTACTCTCTCTGCATTTGCTCGATGCCAACGGGATCCAAAAATGGCAGCTCCTTCGCAGCCTTCACATAACTCATGTTCTCCACAAAGCCCTTGGCAAAGATAAGGTCAATCTCCTCCAAGCTTCGCTGCTTGGTCTCAGGATAGAAGATATGGATAAAGGGCAAGAAGCACGCATTCATCGCTGCGAAAAAAACGTAGGTGCCCCACCCAATGTTATCAATCATGATAGGCGTGATCATGACGACGATGAAGTTTGATAGCCAGTTAGTGCATGTCGAGATGGCGTTTGCTTTGCCACGTGTCTTTACAGGGTTTACTTCTGCTGGGTATAGCCATGGAAGTGGAAGCTGTAAAGGTGGTGCAAGTCAGTGCATGTCTCACATAGGATTTCGTACATTGAGGACTTACCCATGTCGCTGCGAAAAATGCAATGTATGTGAATAGGCCCACAGCTGCGCCTTTCGCTGCAGTTTGCGTACCCGGGATGAGGGCACCGAACACCAGAACCATGGACAAGCCTTGCCCCCAGGTACCGATCAGAAATAGCTTGCGACGACCAGTGCGTTCGATGATGAACCAAGATGTAGTCGCAAAGATCGAATAGACAATCATGTTGATACCTCCGAGCAACAGGGACAGATCATGCGAAGCGCCGATTGAGTGTTCGAAGAGGAGAGGAAAGTAGTAGATGACCGCATTGCAGCCACCAATCTGCTGCATGAGCTGTGATGAAGCGCCGAGCATCATCCGTCGGAAATGCTGTGTTTTTCCGTTTGTGAAGAGGGCGCTGAATGGTGTGATTCCTCCTTTGTGGCCAGACGCGCGGATACTGTCCATGATGATGTGGGCTTCGAAGCGTGTCTCACTGTCATCAATAGCATGCCCACGGAGCGCCGCAATCACTTTGGCTGCGTCCTCGTGTCGATCCTTGGTCAAAAGCCAACGTGGCGACCTAGAACGGGTGGAGAAGGTTAGTATGTTCCTCGCACTGGATATGGGAGTATACTAACTCTGGAAGCCAGGTCATGCCAGCCAAGAGAATAATACAGAAAACGATCTGGAAAGCGATAGGGAAGCGCCATGTGAAGTTGTCGCTTCCGTACGAGCATCCATAATCCACCCAGTACGCGATGAGCGTACCAAAGGCAATGACCCCGCCCTCGATGCAGATCAAGAGACCATGGTTTTTCGTCCTGGAGCATTCGGCTTGGTATGTGGGAATTGTAGCAGTGTTCATGCCATTGCCAACACCAGTGACAATGCGTCCGATGACGAACTGTGCGGTGGCATTATGGCCCTTGAAAGCAGTCACTTGTATAATGGTACCAACGATCATAGTCGCAGCGCCTATCATGATTCCTTTCCGTCGCCCGAGCGCGTCACCAAAAATGAGCATTGCTATGGCTCCGAACAAGCAGCCAATCTCGTAGATCTGTTGGGTTCAAGATTGAAAAACGTCAGTGTGAGTTCAATCTAGAATGAGAGCTATTGCAATTACTCACCGCGGTCACGAACCCTTGCCAAGTCGAGTTGTGCAGAGTTTCTGGGAAGTAATTCATGAATGGGTCCGCTGAAATGATGCCAGACATGACGCCCTCTGTAGTACGAATGTTAGCACATCCAATCGTCTAGTAGTGGAGTCTTGCACCCACGGTCATATCCAAAAAGCAGGAAACCAGTCGTCGCAATGATGGAAACTGTTATGTCCAGCGCTCTACCTCGCATTCCCATGAAGCGAGGGTGCGCAACCGCAACCGCAGAAGAATCTGCCATTTTGACGTACTGGCGACAGCCAATATCCGCCTGTGGTTCTGAAAAGGCGTGTTCTGATGTCTCGTGTAGGTACCCTAGGGCGAACCACTGGCGATCAAAAAGTGTGGAGAGATGGCGGGGAAGATTGGGGCCCCATAGGTTTTATGTTCTCCACACATCTTGATCCAGACGTTCCTCCACTGCGCTAGCTTGTGATCAGCACAAAGCATAAGCTGGTACAAAGCACAGGGTAGAGGAGAAGTATGGAGCTACGCAACGGCCTCGAAGACGTCATTCGCTGAGCTCTGCCGAGATATCTCCATATGGTGATGCCGAAGAAGTTCCTATATGGTATTAGCATAATAGGTACTCTGATGCCGAGGCAGAATTCTGTTGCAGGTTGAGCCGCTGGGGCGGCGTCACAGTACATCCATGCACAATGGCGGTTGGCACCGTCTATCCCCGGTGGGTTGAGGTAATAAGGAGCGAGAGATAGTTGGTGGGATTGGGCTGCATGTGTTCCCGTGACGGGCAGCCAGCGTGATGCTGGTTAGTCTGCCTGTTAAGCGTAAGGATAATGTATGCATCCCCGGAAGGCTAGAACGGACTCAGCAAAACTTGGTGCAACGCTGCGATGGAACATCAGATCGCCTGTAGAAAATGTGAGAGAACAGCTGGATTTTTGGAAGTTGTGACCAAGTCGTGAAACGATGGTTCTTTCACGATACTACGGCATCGCTGACAAGGGACGGGATGAACCACGCTGTTTACTCCTGGACGCAATGCCGAGAAGCGGTACCGATGTTTGCACAAGCAAGGGTGGTTTCTAGGCGTTGCAAAACTGGGGCGCATTATCTTGAGAGCTACCTGCGTAGATACTCAGCTCCTTCGAGCAAATGCAATGACGCGCTCTTACGATTACCATGTGATCAAGCTTATGTGCCATGTACTCACCTGGACAGCTGCATGGACTATGATGTTTCCGTCCGGGCCTTTCTTACAGAGAGAAATGCGCGCCTTCGCCCAAGACACGAGTCGTCTATCGCAAATGTTACGCTGAGGGTTTTCCCCAGATTTTACGATCGGGCGGTTGTGGGATCATGCCTCGGTAGTGGTGGGTACGTGTCCCGTCCCCATCCATGTTCGATGATCTTGCATTCCCACTCGGTCTTTACCAGGATGTCAATTGACAACACCTCGGTATAGGCAGAGACCATCATGTGATTTAAACAGACGCGGAGATGGTAGTTCGGACGACGTGAGGGGTATATCACCGCCGCTGCAGTGTAGATAAAGGGGACGATGCACCTCAGTCGCAAGAGCCTAGCCCACAAGTTTTCCCACGCTAAAATAAGCTCCCGAAACTTAAGTCAACCATATCCACGACTCTTCAATCTACCTTGTACACGCGCAACCTTTTACCTATGACTGCAATCAAAAATATGAACGTGATCGGATACCAAGCTCTGCTTTCACCAGGCGTCTTGAACGGATGCTTTGACGCCGCCTATACTCTGCACTATGCTAATGTCTCTCAACATTCGCCTTGCGCTCAGGGCGCAAGTGTATTCACTAAACGGAACTGCATCTTCATCGACCACACGCGCGTTTGACCACGATTCGCTCTGTTTCACCCTCCAACGGTCAGCATACCCGGTCTCTCTGTGAAACATCGCAGCAAACTACCTTCACACTTGAATACCGCTGCTCTCATACTATATCAGCTATGCCTTACCTACTCCTACACTCTCATCTACCACACACAGCAGGTTAGCTGAACGCACGACCTACAACAGTTAAGTTGAGAAAAAAGACGAGCACAACGACATTCTTACGCTTTGAGTTCGTCGCCAACGAAATCTTTCCCAATCCAAATCTTTTCAACACTCGGTAAGATGAATCCCTTCGGCGGCTCAAGCGGTGACGATTTCTTTGGTGATGGTGGTGGCAGCGACTTCTTCGGTGGTATGGGTGGCGGCATGGGACGCGGTGGCTCAATGGGAGGCCCAATGGGAGGTATGGGTGGCATGGGTGGCCCGATGAGAGGGCCGATGGGTGGTGGTGAGATGGGACGTGGAGGTCCTATGGGTCCGATGGGTGGGATGAGCGGTGGCAACCCTCGCCGAGGGGGCTACTCATCTTTCTCCTCCTACGATTCCTCGCGTCCAGAAGGTCAACAGTTTCAGGAACATCATGAGCCTTTCGGCGACAATGCTCAAAGCGGGTATAGCCACCAACGAGCTCCACGCAGTGGGGGTGGCGGTAGAGGCTTCATGTTCTCTGGCCTAACACGCGCAGACAATCCCTTCCGCCGTCAAGTCGGCGGCAATCCAGCCGGTGGATACAATGCGTCTGCACGAGAGGAGTCTAGCTACCCACATATGGGCCGTGAGGGTCCCCAGTACGCTTCGCGGTACGAAGAGTACCCACGTAGTCATGGTTCGTCTCGTCGCCAACCACCACAGCAAGCCTACTACGATGATGAGTCGGACCCCGACGAAGACCCTCGACAGCGTCAGTATTATGCTCCTCAGCACCCGTACGGTGGTGGCGGTGCGCGTGGTGGCGGGGATGGTGGTAGACCAAGTGGTGGACGGCTGTTCAACTATGATCGTTTCGGCCGTCGTAACTAAATGCGGCGAATAGCCAAGGACGTAGGAGCTGTGCTACTATCGCGGTTCCCTTCTTTTCGTTGCATGCTTCAAAGCAGTGTAGCTTCATGGCGTTTAGACATTGTTCTTCTCTTTTCACGCAGCCTCAGAGCGATTTCTCGAGAATAATGCAAATTTGTATTATGAGCTATGTTGCCATCGACGGTGATGATAGCAAACCAAAATTATGAGATGAAAACCTACTATGTCTCACCATGAACAAGTCTATGTATAGGACAATGACAGTCCTATTTTCGACAAGTTCAATGTCCTTCAAATGCAGCGCGATGAATCAAGCTTTGTGTACGCCATGCATGAGTTCGGCGAGTCGAATGAAAAGTGGCTGGTAATTCTTACCGGGCAGGCAAATCATAACTTATTGCTGATCTAGATGCGACGTTGCGAGAGATCAGAAAGAGAAGTCATGGCGAGGCTGCGCGGAACCCCTGCCGCACCCATCTACCAATCAGCTTCTAT
>Ga0058698_10000604_pt1 | contig 19148 bp, 19 predicted proteins | sample AgamicAsSfe_FD_67288 | JGI IMG/M metagenome (GOLD analysis project Ga0058698, IMG submission 67288) | Agave microbial communities from Guanajuato, Mexico - As.Sf.e | ecosystem: Host-associated > Plants > Phyllosphere > Phylloplane/Leaf | place: Guanajuato, Mexico | collected 2012-05-30
AGAAGGCCTACCAACAACGCCACATAGACGTATGGAGCGTGCCATCCAGCAATAGGAGCTTGGTTCCAGGCGAAATTGATCAGGATCAAGGATAAGACGCCGATGAAACCACCTAACAAATCGAGCTGGATAGCGAGGTCTTGTAGTGAGTGAAAAGTGTCTCGAGTTTTTGATGGGATATCTGGAATAGCGTAAAACCCTGCCACAGCTGTTGCCGCCAATATGATTGCGAACGAGAAGAACGCCCACGGCCACCAGGCAAGCGCGAAAAGGCCAGCGAATGCCGCAGCAGTGATGGATCCACAGGGAGCAGCGGCCGCGAAGATGGCGAACACGATATTCTTCCTCTTGCCATTAGGAGGATATGTTGCTCCGAGGAGTGCCAACGCATTTGGCATGGTGATACTCGGGCCAATGCCCATGAGCACGCGTGCGACCACGAACATGACGAGTCTACCGTTTCCCTTTGCATGCACACTCAAGCCAGCCATCATGGAGAAGACGGCGAACCAGACGAATCCGATGAGGACCATTCGTTTGTAGCCGAAGAGGTCGCCAAAGCGTCCGAATATCAGGATGAATGTGCCCACGGTGAGACTGTATCCAGCTGTGAGCCAACTCAGGACACTCGGGTTCAGCTTGCCAGGGCGGGAGACGCCAAGGTCCTGGCCGATAACATGCTGAATTGCAAGCGTCTGGCCCAAACCACCCGTGTTGGTGAATTGGGCCAGACAGATGATGGTGACGAACATGATCTCCCGAGGGAGGGTGAGCTTGGAGGAGAGGTAGACATGCTCGTCGGCAGTATCTTTCACTTTTGTTCCTCCTGCAGATATTGCTGGCACTGTTTGATCTGTTTCATCTGGGATCAGTGTAGCTGAAGGTGACCTTTCTACTACGTTCATGTTGTCCTTGCTGCTCATACATGGCACTAGACACTATTAGTGTTGGCGCAGAGTGTTTACAATGAGTGAGATAAGTGTCAAAAGACACAGAGACATTGCCACGCTCGAGGCGGAAGCAGCCAGTCCTCGACGTGTAATTCCAACGACTTGTCAAAGCACAGCATTTTCGAGAGTATGCGAATTGTGATGCGGGATGGGATTCATGAGGTGGATTTGTTGGGCATCCAATTCGGTCCGGCGCATGAATGGCCGAGACGAATACTGTATGCCTCCAGCTTCGATGGAGCACGCCCTCGAGTAGCGAGCTGCATCGTGACCCCTCTCCTATTACAGCACAGCTAGATATATAGATTGCGGAACATCGTTGATGTGACAAAGCTGTGCTGTATCCATTTGTGGTCTTCCAAACCTCGTATCTACGCAAGGTGACATGTCGAGGACCTTCCAGCCGAAGCGTTACAAATTATTGTGACCAGGAGGACACCTCTCCCTTCTCTATACGCGGCGCTTGACGCTGTATTCCATCGGTCGTGTGCATCATGCAGGGCATAGTCCATATTTCGAGGAAGCGAAGCAGTATACCTCAGGCAGTGTCAGGTTGACATCATCATTGGTCACCCCTGCGAGATACCCTCATCCCAAACGTGTGGCGTGCCAATCCCAATGACTCGTCCTTTTGTTACGTAAATGCAGCAGCAGTCGACTAGGCTCTCCGAATCTCCAGACTGTATGGCTCGGCAATTATGAGGGCCCTTGGTCGCCAGAGCCACATTGAGCACTCAAGATGATGCCTGATGTATTCCAGACAATGAATGCGAATAGTGATTTCATCACGCTCCTTGTGGCAATCCCGAGCTCCTTCTTGATCAAATCATTCGAGCTGTTGTCGTGGAGATCTTCATTTTTCCGTCGTGCTGGGGTCAAATCACACCCAGGACAAGTCTAAGTTGTACTTTGAGCGCAGCATTTCTTTCATGGACCCGTCGGTACTGGGACGAGACGGTGTTGTCGTTGCTACCGACATTGGTGTTATCGGCTGTATAGGTGAATATGGGGAGGTCAGTGTGCTAGGTGGTGAGGGATATAGTGACGGAATCGGGTTATCGTGATAAGCAGACATTGTCCTTGTTGGGGTGGTGGGCAACTCATATATCTCGCCAGAGGTGTGTGCAGGCAGCTGACTCTGTCTCGAGCTTGCTGGATGTGGGAAAGTTGAGGGTGATGCCGCCTCAACTTCCACTGTTGGCTGAGGTGAAAGTGCTTGCTGCAAGTCTTGTGCTGAACCATGTAGCACAGAGCCTAATTGCATCATCTCTGGTACCGTCGAAAGATTGCGAGAGCGCGCGAGTCTCACTGCAGTCGGGGATGAGACCTGACCCTCCATGTCAGGAGCAGATTCAACAACTTGTTCAAGGTCTAGTCGAGCACCATCAAGTTGATCCTGGCTGGTAACCTCACGCAGACCGGTATGATTTGGCCTGTCAAGGGATAAACTTGACTGAAAGAAGCTAGGTCTGTACCAGCTGGAACCAGATCTGACGCTTGGAGATCCAGATTGCGACTGAGGAACTATTTGACCGTGGCAGATCGTGACATGACGGGTTGGGCGTCTGGACCAGCTCGAGTAGATTGACGGAGTTGCTGAGTTGGGAGGACTCTGATGGATTTCAGCCATAGCAGGCTCGTGCCAGGAAGGAGGAGCTCTGATGTCTGGACGAGAGCTTGGAGAGTGTTTCCTCGCATTGGCTTTGTACGTGAGGAAAGCGACAGCAACGATGAAAGAGAAGCCCAAGATGGAGACGAGGATGGCAACGGCAGTGGCGGTGTTCATCTTGGAGTTTGAGATGTAGAGTATTTGGCCGTCAATGATGATGTAGAAGTCGTGTAAGATTGAGGCGAAGATTGTAATGAAAGGTGAAACTGGATGTCAAGGTTGTCGAGATGTGGGGTTAGGTAAGTGTTAAGTAAGACGGAGGAGCGAGCGACGAGTAGCAGGCGAGTCGTTACACCGGCGACGTAGGCATGGTACCTGAGTCACCGCACAGTCAGTCAGTAGCGGATGTATGGCTTGAGTTTGACAAGGATGGTGCGTGGAAGTATCTGCAAGCAGGCGAGTCACAAGGACGGGCGAGAGTGAGAGTAAGAGGTCGAGCGAGAGCGGACAAGTTGATCAAAGTATTGGTACTGGTACCGGTACTTCAATAGTGGTCTGTGCTACTTTCACTTTCACTGCACCTGCATGCCCCGTCAGCCATCTTTGTAACATGGCAAAAGCAAAAATTGCGGGCGGAGACCAGGCCGAAACATGCAGGAACAAGGAACAAGGGCAGGCCAAGAACTAGGGACGCCTGGTCAGTGGTCAGAGGCCGCACGATGGCGGGCTCGACAAATGAGCAAAGATACTTTGCAGAGGAGAGACGCGCTAACATGAGGTGGCATCTGCATCTGCAGCCTCACAGACGCGCATCCTGGTTCTGTTCTGCTCTTTGCCTTGATTTCTGCCGTGTCAGACCCATGCTCATACTGCTGTGTTAGGGTCGCCAATAACCAGGCTGCGGGCTGTGACCCATGTCACCGCTATATGACCCAAAGCACAGCCTTCTTCTATGGTATACTTCGACTGAGGCGAGGCGGCCTGGGGCCCTAGCAGGTGCAGGACTTGGGGTGGCATGAACAGTGCGATGAGTGGAGGGGGAGTGCCGTGAAGAAAGAGGAGGGCGGAGCAGAGGGGCTTAGTCTCGTTAGTCTGCCCCGTCATGCCCCGTCGAGGTTTCGACTCGTTTTCTTAGGGTGGGGTTCTGAAACAGAAAACAGAGCTGCCATATGCTTGGCGACGACGGGACGAGCAGATTACCTTACGTTTCTGCCTCTTTTTCTTTTTTCCATATACCATTACTTCATACTCGGTACGCCATTTCCGTCCGACTACTCTCTCTACTCTATTACCGCATACACCGCCACACCGCAACAGCTTCCTGCAGAGAAGCCAAGCCTGCTGCCTGCCTACCTTCCATTGTCCTCTTCTGACGATCAACGCGGGGCAGCCTGAAACATTGCCGCCGCGCCTTGCCTCGTATAATCCGGCAGCCACGGTTCTCCAACGTCGAAGCCTTCCAGGCCCCAAAGCTTTGGCATACACGCACGGATCATGGGAAGAGCACCGGCTGTCATCATCATCGCGAGGTCAGTCTAGCTACTCTTCATTGAAGATGTCTTGTATACCGTACTGATTAGACATCAGACATGGCGCTCGACTCGACGCAGAAAACCCCTCGTGGCAAAGCACCTCAACAACACCATACGACACTCCTCTCACCTATGGCGGCTGGCTGCATTCACAAGCACTGGGACACCGCATAGCAGGCATATTGCACGAAAGATCAAGAATCAAAAACGATGATGATACGAGTACTTCACGTCGAGGGGATGAGAACTCATTTGCTTCGCGAAGAGCTCATGCAGAAGACAGACCACGCACATCTCCTCCGCGGAAGAAGCACAAGGTGGTCATCCACACTTCGCCTTACCTGAGGTGTGTTGAAAGCGCCATTGGCATGAGTGCAGGCTTTTCACAGTCTTCTGGACACTATGCCAGACTCGAGTCTCGAGAGCATCGGCCACCTGTCCAACGTTCACCTCACATCTACAGCAATCCTTCCAGGTCGAAAACTCTCGACTCCAACTCGCTGGACTCTAGATACCGTGCACAAAGAGCTGCCGCGCGCGCCACCCTGCAGAATCCTGAATCTTCGAAACCCACCCTGCGAGTTGACGCTTTCCTTGGTGAATGGAATCACCCGGATTATTACAAGGATATTCAAGCACCACCTGAGTCGACCGAAATGGTCAGTGTAGCAATGGAAAAGCTTGGGACCATACCTGCACCGCTAGTAGGAACTATAACCCCGCAACGAGATTATGGTAGTACTACTCCAACCTCGACTGAAAGCCACAGCCCTCCTAAGCCGTCACCTCTTCGTATGGCCAGTCTGTCGTGGACCCTTCCGGATTACGGTAATTCGACATTATCTCCACAAAGTTCAACACGATCAACGCCAACAAGACCTGCTTTGCGTCCGCGAGCGTCCACAAAATTCTATGAACCACCAACACCGAATTATGCTCTTAGTAATACCGAAACTATACCTCAAGGCTATGTTGCTCATGCTAGGGACGCTTGCGTAAATGTTGACTACTATTGGAACAGCATGCTTCCACCACAAGAATGGGGCGACGGTGGTAACTTTGGTGAAACTTGGGGCCAGTTGCACAGGAGATTCAGAGCCGGATTTCTTGGAATGATCAATTGGTACATCGAGCACGGCACAGCCGCCTCCACACATCCAGACGCCACTTCAGAAGAAGCCGAAGACGACGACACGGACATCGTGCTCGTCATCATGACCCACAGCGCCGGCTGCAACGCTCTCATGCACGCCATAACCAACCAGCCCGTCCTCGTCGACTTTCAAACCGCCTCCCTCACGCTTGTCACGCACAGAGACCCTACTTCCCTCTCCCTCTCCCTCTCCACCTCGACCTCTCGCCGCCACGACCCCGCCGAATCCGTCTTCGACGACTACGAGCTCAAAGTCACCGGCTCCGTCGACCACCTCCGCATCAGTCTCGACGCCCTCCGCTCCTCGCCACACCTCATGGCCGGCCTACCAGAAGGGAACCGCCGTGCCAGTCTTGCCGCGCTACAAACATCTTCCTATTCCGGCGGTACCAATTCTCCCGACCCCAGCGGCGATCGCCCACACTCCCGCAACGCCGCCCTAGGAAGTATGCGCCGGCAACGAGCAACATCAACCGCGCAACGCGATCGCGCCCTGTCCATCGAGCAAAGCCTCGCTGCTGCTGCGGCGTCGAGTCAGGGTCTTTGGACTGACAGGCGCAGATCGTCGGCTGCGGTGCAGGATGGAATCACCAACAGTCCCGTGATGATGAGCTCGGCGTTTCCGGAGAGCATTGAGGATGAGGAGGAAGATGGGGATGAGGTTGATTTGCTGAGTCCGCTAGCATCGGAAGCTGTGACGACGCCGTTTGGCGGGAGCTCGAGAGGGGGACTTTGGGGCGCTGGAGGCGGAGGCGCGGGAGCACAGAGGAGGGATAGTAGTGGAAGTAGGAGGAGGGCTGCTAGTGAGCTGTGAGTGGATAGGAAGGTGAGTGTAGAGTGGAGATGTGACGATCGTCTTGGATAGATGTCGTCGAGTACACCACGACAACAATGTGAACATTTCCCACTTCTCCAAAAGTACAACGATTGTAGGCGTAGTACAAACGCGAGCATACCTCCGCTCCCCTGACCTCACCTCCTTCCTGCGTGAGACTGAGACCATTGCAACGTAGAGTGTTCGATATAGTGATTTCCCCATGAACTGCAACAACAGGATTGAAAGAGGAGGAACGGGACCGAACCAAGGGCACTGACAGCACATGAGGGGAGCTAGGAGTAGCCGGTGCAGACATTAGGGCGACGAGAAGCTGGTCTTCGCTGCCCACGGTAACGGATTGTGATAATATCTATTTGGTCATTGGTCTCTCGACCAGGTGAGCTTTACAGTACTATCACACAGCAGCAAGAATCCGGAAATATGGCTCGGAAAAATGCCGTTCTGACACCGCTCAGAGTCATGTTCCAGTAGTCTGAGTCCGAGTCTAGTTTCATCTAGTCTGTAAGGGAGAGTTGGCGGGCGGCAAGCAGGAAGCGATTCGATGCTTGAATCGGGCACGGGACGCAGTGTATGGCAGGTATGACTGTGAGCCACGCCTGTCAGGTGAGGAAACCACGATAGACGGATGTGGAAGCCACGACAGCCATATGACGACGTTGAGAAGGCTTGCAGAGCTGCGCAAGCCTTCACTGCTTCGCTTGCTTGAATCTTTGCTAGTGGTCTATATCCATCGAGCCCCAGCTTACTCGCTAGCTCGTGACATCCGTCTTCCACTACACGATCATGTGCCGGGCCACTTTCATTCCCAACACCAGCCTGCCATCGTGTTCGTTGCACTCGAGCAAAGCATGGTTCACAGCTCAATCGCATCCTCGACACTAGCGCCGCTCTTCCCACCATTCGCAGCGCCCCACGCCGCCACCCTGGCGCGGCCTTGTGGCTCATCCTCATCGTCCTCTTCCATGCTTTCGTCGTCCTCGTCGAACTCTTCCTCTTCGTCTTCTTCATCCTCTCCATCATCCTCGTCTTCCTCGTCTTCCGCTTCGCCCTCGTCCTCATCATCAAGGCCCATTTCCCCTCCCGGTCGCATACCCGCGTCATCGTATTCGTACCCTTCGCCCTCGCCATCGTCCTCGCTCTCGCTGAAATACTTGGCGTACCCTGCTTCGTCCTTTGCTGTGGCATCATGTTGGTCCCACATGCCGCCGGAGAGCTGAGAGGGATGCAAGGAGCCATTAGCCTTGTCGTCGTTGCCGGAAGTATGGACCTTCGCGGCAGCCTGAAGGAGCTGCATATCATTCGCCGCGACAAAAGTGTCATTTTGTGTACCGGAATCACGCGGATTCTGTAAAATAGGCATATCTTCACCCGCTGCTTCGTTTTCATCGTCATCGCCATTCTCCTCATCCTCGTCCTCATCATCATCGTCTCCCATGCCTTCAAGCAATGCGAAAGAATTCACATGTGGTGCGCTCACTTGGCGTCGAGGTGGCGGTTTAGGTTGCATTTTCAGTTTCAGAGACTGTATCGTTGGAGCTGGTCTCTGTCGTGGATCACGTGTTGGTGCCTTCTGTGGTGCTGCTTTCGGTGCTGGCTGAGGTGCTACTGGTGGCGGTGATCTTTGACGGGGGTCGCGAGGAGCGGGTTTAGAAGTCGACGCTTGAGGGAGAACTTGAGGTGGTGGTGGTGGATATGGACGCTCCCGTGAGTCCTGGGTCACTGCTGATGGTGGTGATGGTTCCACTGCTGGCTGGGATGCTGCTGGTGGGTTTGCTGTTTTCCGCGGATCTAGTGTTTCTGCCTTTTGTGGTGGCGCTTGTGAGAGCAGCTGGAGCTGCGTGGTGGGTGACTTGACCGGAGACTCGTCAGATTGGGTTGGTTGTAAAGACGGTGCAACTGCTGGGGTTACTCGTGCAGGTGTTGGCAGTTCTGTTATCATGATATTGTTGTCTATTATGGCGGAAGACGCAGCTTCAGGAGCATGCGGTCGGCCAGAAACAGCATTTGATGCCGGTACGACGGCAGGCTGAGCCATATGGTGAGACTCTCCGGCGACCACTGGATAGCTGCTGTCGGAATCCGATACTTGAGGTGGTGAGTGCATCGAGGCCGCACGATCTGAGAACGTTCTGGGGCTTCCATTGACGACAGGTCCGAATTGTGTCAATTGAGGATCGATAGGCATGGGTTGTGTGCTGTAGGACTCTTCAGTCAATGGTGATATGGCGTCTTTCGCCAGAATCTGTATGTCGTCGTCATCATCATCGAGGAGGATGGGCTCATCCTTTGCAGATTTCACTCCATTGACAAAACTCTGCTCTGCAACAGCAACCTCAAGAGCTGTCTCTCGGACCGGATTTGGCGTACCCCCTCTTAATCTGGTGCCAATCGTCCTACGACGTGCCGCCTGCACATCACCGTGCAGGTCTCTTGGGAGAAATTTTGAGACACGATTTCTATATCTCGGCGCTGGCTCCACAAACTTGCTTGTCCTCTCTGTACTTGGTGCTGGCGCAAGTGAAGTGAACGACGCTACCGTAGCCCGCCAATCTTGTGCGCCAAGGCTTTTACTCAGGCGTGTCAAGGGCTCCGCTTTGCTGCTCTGAGATTGGTGGACTTCATCCTTTGCAATCTCCTCCTGGAAGAGTGAGATACTTTCTGTCATAGCCTGTCTCACCTGCCGTGCAGCGACAAGTAGCTCGTCGTCATCATCTATGTTGGCTGGTTGTGGCATGGCTGCAGGCGAATCCAGTGACGCGATTGTCTCGTCTGGGAGATAGGTGGACCTGGCTAAGGGACTGGCCGAAGCTGTCGTTAATCTCTTTCCGGAAATCATGGATGTCCCGAAACTGGCGGTGCGTGGTCTCTTCCTGTCGTTAGTAGTGGCTGCGAGTAAGGTGTTATTCGTGGTATGTAGTGTTGTGCTGTTCGGGTCTAAGCCCAGAGCCTTCAGCTTGAAGTACGTGGACCTGGTAGTGTCATGCCGAGATGTCGATGTCATCGAAGGCGAGGTCATACTGAGTGCTGACGATGCTATGGAATCTCGTGTTCGGCGTGATGTTCTCGCTTGCGATGGAGAGAATGGTGTGATGTTCGCAAGTCCATTCATAACATCTGCCTGATTCACTATAGACATAGAGAACGTAGCCGCTCGAGGGAAAGTCTGCGGTCTGGCCACTTGAGTAGAGAAACTCCCTTCCTGCTCGTTGTCGTTAAAGGCTTGCTGCGAGGGGTCGTTCGCTAGTGCTGCCGATGCTAGTGACGAGCGACTACTTCTGAAGCTTTCCCTGAAAGCGTCAACCTGCGAAGCAATACTAGACTCCCGCGAGCGTTGGCTTCGCGCTTCGACATCACGGGCCAGACGTCGTCGTCGATCTCGACCTTGTCGGACGAGCTTGTGATTGACAGTCATCTCGCGCCAGCGCCTGCCATATCGATGTGATAATACAGTAATGCGGAAATTATCTGTGACAAGTTAGCATGGATTCCAGATACACGTCCCGATTTGTGCCTACCTGCTTGCTGGTTCGCTCTCTCGTCAAGAACCTGCTGACGTGCTTGCGCTATCATTGGGGTCACTGCAAACTCGACGAACTGTTCTAGAAGACCATGCTTCTCATTGAGCAATACAGCCGAAATCTGATCTAATAACGCTGATTTGCGCGCAGTAGCAGCTTCTTTCGCTTTAGCTGAACGACGTAGCTCTTCTGGTGTCGGTCCTGTCAATTTCGGTAATAATTGCGCGACTGGCTGCGCGAGGTCCTGGTTGTGTGAGCCTGGCAACAGTTGACTCGAGTTCGGTTGTGATGTCTTGCTAATGAGTCCAAAGGAAGCCTGTGGTGTCGTGTTCGCTGACCAGGATGTAGACGGAACCCCAAAGTTGAATGTAGGTAAAGGTGGTTGTGTATTGAAGGACGGCTGCGATAGGGGTTTTGGGCTTGCAGAAACAGCTGCAACAGAAGGTGCAGGAGAAGTAGAATCTCCGGCTGGCAATATCGGCGATGAAATCAGGGCGGCTGGGGTCCCCTTGTCCTGCTCTGCTCGAAATGGAGGTGAGCCAGTCGCGAAAGACGAGAGCGGCGTAGTCTTTGATGTGGAGAAGGCCGGTAATTGTTGTTGTGATTGAGGATCGAGTTCTTTTGAAGGTTGTGTGCTGAATGGGGATGCTTGTTGAGGCTGTGTGGCCTGGAAAGGTGAGCTCTGCGGTTCTGTTTTCGACGATATAGTGTCGAACGAGAAGGGGGATTTGGCAGCTCCTTGCAGCTTATTGGTCGTGGCTGACGCGATTTCAGGCTGGACTTTCGTATCCGCAGATGTGGTGGAGGCAGCTGCAGAAGTTCGTGGCGCAACGATCGCGTTGTTTGACGGGAAGCCGTTAGTAGTAGCTTGCTTCACTTCCTGCGTGCCCGATGCTCGTGCTACATCGTGCTTAGCGGGCGCTGGCGACCCGAAGCCATTCACGAAAGCTTTCGGAGGAGCTGGCGTGCCAAAAGGTTGGGCAACCTGGTCTCCGAAAGCAAAGCCCGGATGTGGTGGCTGCGAGGGCTGCGTTGCAGATGATGATTGAGTCGGATTGAAACTCGAGGCAAATGGGTTGAATGGCTGCACTTTCGTCTCGGCACTTTCTTTATGACTTATATCTTGCTTGGACTTTCTTCTGGGAAACATCTCATCGTCCGAGTGGTCCGTCATGAACAAAGACTCTTCCGCCGGGTGATCAGCCATTGACGTATCTGTCTGCGAGCTTTGCTCCACAAGTCTAGCTGCTTTCGCCTCACGAACAGACAAGCCATTTATCACAGCAGAGAGAGCTCTGCCGTATCTTTTCCTTTCCACAACGTCCGACTTTTGTTGTCCTTGTCTGCCTGCTGGAGCATCAGGTAAAGTCTTTCCAGTAACCGAGTTCAGATCGAGATATGCTGCTCCATCTTGACGCACTGCCATGGTAAAACCTTGATCCTCGCAAAACGTCTGGACCTGATTCTGGGACTCAAAGCCAAACACTTCGACAAGCTCTTCCAGTGTCCAGTCCTCAACTTTTCGCGAAGCTGACGTTCGGTAGCTGCGCCAGATTGCGTTCAAAGCAGTTCTCCTGACTAGATTAAAGTAGATCTCACCAACGCAGGCCATCAGATAAGACAGTTCCTTTGATCGAATGAGAGCCCAGAACTTGCGCCAGTTTGCTTGCGCAATGGGGTGTGATGTCCTTGGCTTTAGCGGGCCTTGCACATCTGATGTGTTAGTCGCTGCGGCATATAGCAGTAGTGCTCGCTGGACTCGCGGGTGTGTTGCGATACCCTTCGGCCACGTCTGTACTCTGTCTTCGAGGTCTGGAATTGGGCTTTGAATCTGGAAAATAATACAATAGGCGCGGAATTCTGGCTCATTGGGTGATGTCAAGCGTGCTCGACTGTCATCATAGAGTTGTACCAGAGAGAGCAGTGTCTTATCCAGCTGCTCTCGATCTTGCTGGGCATCGTACTTGTCGTGTGGCTTTTCCGGCAGTGCCAGTTGATGTAGTGACAAGATATGGAAGCGCGCGATCCTTTCATAACACTCGATCGTGATCTGAAGATCAGCGATCTTGCTAACCTGCTGAATTGAAAAGTCGTTGCGGACAGCCCTTGTTCGATCCCAGACGAAGTGATGCACTTGTGAAAGTGAAGAAGCTTGTTCCAGGAGGTCATTGAACAGGTAGTCCAGTGTTTTCTATCATGCTGTATCAGACTGTGTACATCTGCTAGCTCTTTCGATAATGGACGTACTTTCAAGACGTGCGGAGGTCGGAGATCCGAGGGTAGCTGTTCGTCCAAGCCTGCCGCAGCTCTTCTAAACTTCTTGACCATTCGTGCTTCGTCTGGAATTCGCTTCGAAGTTCCTTGCGCATCTGCTGCTGCAGGATCCTATACATCTTTCAACATGGTTGTTCTCGCAACGCATTTCCTGGTATCCCTACTATTTCTGGAATCCAGACATCATTCTGCACGACTCTTTCCATCCTCTCGAACTCCGCACACATATCGGGACATGTTCCAACAGGCGTGATGGCTTCGGCCAGCGTTCGTGGGCGGTCGGGATCAGCCAAGAACCCATCCCTGATCGCATTTGCGCGTTCAGTTTCGCGACTTTTCTTGAGCTATGGGACGGCGACGCAGAAGTCACTATAAAGATCTTGTGCATCAGTATCACACGGATGAGGTACTTACCACATCGTAACGTTGCTGAAATGAGCCCACAGGGCCCTGTAAAGTATTCGGTCTTGAAGAAGCTGGCGGCGCAGCTGTACCAGCAGTCGCAGGATGGTTCTTGCCTCCTCTAGGTAATGTTATCCCGCGACCCCGCTGTGCTGGGGCGCCGAATCCTCTTGTGGTTGATGTTGTGCTGCTTCCTTTGATAGGTTTGCCGCCTCGAGTACTTGAGAACCCTGTTGCGCTGCCAATTCCCCTCGGGCCTGCCCTCGTCTTAGCCCGCCCTCTTGCTACACCACCTGGAGGCAACATTGCCAGGGGTTGTCGCGGTTCAGTCCAGTGTCATTCTATTTGTCGTCACAGTATCGCTGCTGCGAATAGACGGTCGATACACCAAGGCTTAGTTCAAAGCGATAGAGATGTTGTGGTGGACAAGATAATGAGCGTTCAGGAATTCATTACGCGAAAGGTTTCACGAAACGCGTGACATGTGATACTAAGCACGGACCAGATGTTTCAGACTCGAATCAAGTACAGTAGACGGCTTCAAGTCATGGCACTCGTCTCCTTGGTTATGCTCATATCCAAGTCTATCCATGGTCAAATGTCGACGTCCGACATGGTTGTGTCGCCATCTTCCACTTCCGCAGCGTTCCGCACATCTGTTGAGCTGCTGTCAGGATCAACTACACCGGACTCGAGCATATCAGCCGGGTCCATTGTCTTCTCATCCACATGCCCATCATAGTTCATGACTCGATAGTCATAAGGCGGTGGCTCATAAGCAGGAGGCGTCAACATGTCGCCGGGGACTGAGACCGCTGGAATGACTCTTGGCACAGAACTTTCCAAATCTGCTAGCTCAGCTTGAAAGGCAGCATTGTCGGTGTTGATAAAGTCCTACGAAATTGATCAGCGGTGAATGTGCCTGAGTTCTGCGAAGATCTTGCGGGCATACCTTGAGCGCATCTGGGAGCTCCGTGGTCAGGCCGGTCGTGTCTAGCACGGCATCGCTTGCATAAATCAACAAGGTTGTCTCCTCGAGCTTGCCTGCTGTCGTAAGCACTTCTCGCAGAGTTTCTTGCTACACGGCTAAGTATTAGCTTAGCTGCATCTTAATATGCTTGTCCGCTCCATTCGTACCTGTTTCAGCATCAGTGCAGACGTGCCGCGACCACCAGTATTATAGGTTACATGCCACCAGTCCAGTCCTGTCGTGGCGGCCAATGAAGGAACGATTGCAGGCGGCGAGCACCGTACAAAGGTCTCGGCATAGTTTTCTGCTACTATAGCAACGCCGTACAGATGGTAACGCATGGTCGGTTGGGGCCCAGCTTCCAGCTCTTGACTTGTCAGTAACTTTCCCAGCTTACGCATGGCTTGCTGTGCATTTGCTCGTTGTTCGTTGAATGCTGCACTAGTCAGCCTGCTATTCGTTGTGGACTGCCTCACAGACGTTCTCTCGGACATTAATTCAACTTACCATTGATGCGCGAACCCAGCTGCGTGCTTATAGCCTGCAATCTAGCAAGCAATTCGACGGTACTCAACATCTCTTCTGTAGAGGCTGTCTCGCTCTCCTCACTCTCGATCTGTGCCTGTACGTGGCTCGAAGCGACACTCAAAAGGTCGCCTGCGTTGCCTGGTTTACTCAGAGCTGATGAGGTGAATGTTTCAATCTTCGCCAACGCTTCGTCAATACCTTTGATGCCCGCTCTTGCAGACTCTAGCTCTTTGTGCATGTCAAGCATGATCTCCTTATTCGAGACATGATACCGATCAGCAAATAGGATGGCTGGAATGTCCACCGAAATTTTCCCGCCAGATCGTTGCGCCGGTGACATTTTCGTGGGAAGTCGCAGTGCTAATACAGGTGCCACAGTCTCCAGCCAAGCACCAGGTCGTGAACCCGTGGCACTGCCTTGCCACAGAGATTTGTCAAGCACATCGTATAATGTTTCACCTGTTTCAGTAGGTAGATCCGATGCAGCGATATTCACCATATGGACGATGTCGGGCTCTCGCTGGCCTTCGGGTGCTGTCGTAGACACGAAGAGAGGCTGCTGACTGGAACCGCTCTGGAGGACTGACGAGGCTTTCTTCCATGCCTTCAAAAACCTGACGCTATGATCGTCCATGGCATATGGCTCGTTCAGTGCAGGCAGTCGTGCCAACGCAGCAGCACTGCCATAAGATCTGTTGGTCTTGTCGAGAAAAGCAATCAGTCGCTGCATTTCGTTCACCATATCGAACATTCCCTCACGATTGGCATCATAGTCAGGACCAATCGTTCGAGCGACCTCGACCGACTCTCCTGACCACCATTGCCCTGGCTGTCCATAATGGAGTAGGAGATCCTGGCTTGCGAGCATGGCACTTCTACAACCTGGAATAGTATGCAGGATTGTGATCAGGCTGGGAAGAAAGTCTTTGAAAGGTAATGGTTTCAGGAACGCCGGCTCTCCTGACTTTCGTTGACGTTCAGTTCCTTCCACATCTGGTACAATCTCATGTCCGGCAAAGTCTAGTGATATTAGGATGTGTCTGACGGAGCCAATGCTGCTGAATCTTACCAACGATACCGCTCTCCTGAGCGTCCTGAAGTGACATCCTGATGGCTATATACAGTACGTTGTCAGCGAACTTCCACTTCAATCATAGAAAGCATTGGCACATAATTGTTCTATGTTTTGGTCATTACCTTTCTGCATATCGTCCTCGTTGTCAGCACCTTGGCCATTGACTGTAGAACATATCAGTCCTCCAGACGTTCCTGTCAAAGACTGAGGGCCGTGTTTGTATACCTTGTGCTGACTCAACCATCTCTACATCAGAGCCTCTGAGCGTCCTTTGGCTTGCGCGAGACGCATTGCGCGACGGCGGACGCGAAGGCGCTGTCAGTGATTGCAAGTGGCGTCCTCGATCATCTTCGTTCTGTACATCCATCTGGAAAGCTGTGATCGTGTGAGCATACTACGTTCAGCAGACTACTGACTGCAGAGTGTTGCACTAACGCGGAACCTCTTCGATCTGTGACTGTGCACCATGGCGATCGCCACTGAATTGGCTGTCGTCCCATCTCACCTAGCGTAAACGTTAAGTTGTGAATCGGGCGCACACTGTGTTCTATTCAAGCAGTCTCACCACCGCGGTGTTGTAGCGGTCTGGATTGTCATTCTCCAGATACTCATTCACTGCTCTTTCGATATCATTACCATTATTCTGTCCACTAGTCGTCAGCACCTCACGATCCTGCCTCACTGTAATCGTTCATATCGTGGCACACCTTCAGGAAGATGGACGCGGTCGAGCGGTCAAAAGCGCCAGAAAACGCAAGGAACGTCTCGATGTCCTCGTCGGACATTGCAGACAATGGGATCCCTCGGGCAGTATCATCGATCGTCCAGATAAGTCCTACAGGGCGTTGCAGGCTATAGTGACAAGGGGATACAGTGTACAAAATGACAGTCACTGTCTACATGAACAAGTTGTATCCTGATGTTTGTATGCGGTGTGGCGTCTTATACCGTGATGTTCCTAGCTCACGTCGGCACGACAGGCACGATTTCGTGATTGAAAAACTTTGCGGCTCTGCCCTTGAGAACTCCAACCTCTTGTAGAATAAGTCTACGTGATGTAACTGCTGGCTGCATCTATGTTGAGCAGTCGACGCCACGACCTTAAGACATTGCAGACCTTCCTGCCACTCCCGGGTTTCATAATCGTAAAGCTGCTTCGCTGAAGTGCTGCAGTCTAAAAGCCACCTCCTTGAGCCCATGCTGCAGTCTGAAAGCCACATCCTCAAGCCCATGATCCGTCCGTACCGTCCCGATGCCCAGTATACGCCTGACACAATGCATCTTCGATCACCCACTACTCGGCGTCATCCTCGTCCTGATCGTCACTTGGATCGTCAGCCTCATCGTACACATCCTCGCCCATTTCTGAATCGCTGCCACCAAAGTCATCTTCCACGTCGGAATCACTCCAAGACATTAGGTAGTCCTCTGAAATCTTCTTGGTACCGAAAGCATCCTCGTGGGTGGGCATTGTGAAACCTTCTGGAATCTCCTTTCCGCTCGCCTCGAGATCTTTCTGTACCATCATCGCATACTGCTTGGGGTCGTTACGAAGCATGATGCCGGCATCGACGTTGGCTGGAGACGACACTTCTGCATCGTCGAGCAGAGAGAGTACTGAGAGGAGGACTGACTCGACTGTCTGAACCGGGGTCCAACGTTCTGCCGCTGTCTCGCCGGCCATCTCGAGAGCCCGTTCATCAGAGCTTGGTGGGTGGAGGATGGAGATGCACAGACGACCGTCGGGGTAGACATTGGGGTGATATAGTGGTCTGAGGAACTTGAAGTCTGTGTTGATTGTTAGCCACTGACGTCTCATATTTCCTTCAAGATCCTGGACACTGACCTGGAGGAGAATATGGGTAGTCGTTTGGGAAGGTCATCCTTGCTTTGAAGTATCCGCCGTAGTATCTCGAGTCCGGGTTGAGAACGATCAGTGCGCAAATCCACTCCTGGATGTTCTCGTTGACGAGCTACTGATGCGTTAGTGGTAAGCTCGAGGACGAGAGTAGATAAAGATTGGGTACCTCAACATGAGTCCACGGTTCCTTGCTCAGTTTCTGGAACTCATTCATCAAGGCTCTCTTCGTGCCCATATTGGTTGCCATCTTGGATAATCTCGCAGGGTGCTAGAATGGGCAAAGACGCGCCAGTGAATATTGCTGAAACCGTCCCACAAGCGTATGGTTGCAGACTCAGATTCAGATAGAGAGTCGGGATATGTGGTCGAACCGTGCGGTCCTCCGCTCAGATCTGTAAGTAGATCTACGGGTGTGACAAGACGAAGGGAGGCGGGGGAGTGCGGGGAGGAGGTCGGAGACGATCCGACCGGTGACACAAGATCTCCAAGTGATAGTGGCTTCAATGGAAAGAGTGTGGAGGGAGCGGTAGATGCCAGAGAACAAGGTCGAGGATGGTGAATGCAAGGTGTGGGAAGGTAAGGTCCTAGGTTGGTGAAGTCAAGGCAGTCTGTCATTCACATTACCATGATCGTGAACCGAATAGCCATGCACCCCTTTAGGCAGCCGGATTCACATGCTAGAAGATCACCATTGTTTACTAACAACGAAACTTCGAAGACAACCAGAGCTTTCGATTCAAGAAAAGCACTTCAAACAAGGACAAGCATACACTCGCAAGTCGCAAACATGTCAAACTTACACACGCCACTCGGCGACCTCGATGCAAATTCACAGCTGTCCAATCCATTTGACACAACACCTGATGCAAACCACAAGCCGGCACCTGGTTTCACGCAGGAAAGCCAACAACATCGTGGTCTACACAACAAGCTTTTGAAGCAGGAGAAGTAAGCGTGCGGGAGCTGGTGAACACCAAGAGCAGATGCTGACATTTGTTCTGTACAGGACCGGCAAGCAGCAAGGCGGCGCCTACGTTTCGCCCTCTGACGATTTAATGTCCCCCGCATCTGCAAAGCTCAATGCGTTCAAGGAGAAGCGATTCACAAAGTGAGCACAATATCAGTGACTCATTGAGACTGGACGTGCAGCTGATACTCTGAAGAGCAAAGCCGCGCAACCTATTCGGCAAATCAAATCTTAGTGAGAGCACACCACTTGAGGGAAACTCGGAAATAGCAATGGAGAAAGAGGATGATGTGAAGATGAGCGAGGGATGAGATGACGCGTAATGCGGCTACGATGATATTACACTCTCTTGGGTTTCTGGTGGAGACTAGGCTATACAGAGCAACGTCTCCGGTTTTTCGTACAGGCTATTCTTGGGAAGGTTTCAGGATTGGATGGACGGTTATGACCAATGAAAGCCACTTTGACGAGGTGGTTCAGCTATTGAAGATTCTTGAGTATATTATTTCGTGTCTCCCAGCCCACAGGTCCATCATCGGTACATGCTGTCCTGCTTGCGCGGTTGACCTTCCCGAAGCAAGCTCCTCGCTGATGATTACATCGAGCCGCGTCCTCAAGCTTTCACTTGCCAGTACGCCTTGAGCTTGATATGGTCCAAGCACGCTTGCCCTGATGCCAGCACTGACAATCGTCTTGACATGGTTGAACAAGTACATGTACAAGACCTTTTCAAGCTGTATCGAAAGTGCTGCGCAGACGGCGCCGAATAGGGGCGGAAGATGTCCATTTGGGAGGGAAGTCGCAAACTCATCTGTGGAGTTCGGTGACGTTTTCAGTGCTGTACCAAAATCACGAAGACTCTGATGGGCGACTTGTCCCGGAGAAGTACATTCATTATCGCCTGAAAATTGCGTGCGAAAGCTCCTCTCCCACACAGCAATCAAAGCACGACCTTGCTTTATGCTTGCTCGTCGGGCGACAGTGCATGTCGTACTTGCATCGAAGTCGTTATCCAACTCGTCGAGTCGTGCTGGAGACTCAAAGCCTGCTACCACGTACGGGAGTGTTAGACTCGCCAGTGACGACAGAGACAAGCCTAAGAATCGTGAGAAAGTCGCAGAGTTGTGAATGTGCTTCGGCTGATGCGCCAGAAATGACTCCAGACCAGATGAGAACGCGAAAGAGCCTAACGGTAGAGCAGAGTCTGACAGTAAGAGTAGACCATGAAGCTGAGCCAGGGAAGACGCGGTAGAGATATCACGATGAGCAGTGATCGAGTCGTCCTGCTTCTGCTTTGCCAGGCGTGCTTTTGCAGCTCGGAGCCTCCACTCTAGCTCTGCGACCTCTTCCTCAGTAGTCGGGTTGACCGCAGCATCTTCGGCCACGTTCTGCATATCACACCACGCAAAGATGAGTTGGCTTCATCAATTTAAAGAAGTTCTCTTCAAAGAAATTGGGTGTCTTCGAGCAA
>Ga0058698_10000606_pt1 | contig 19120 bp, 21 predicted proteins | sample AgamicAsSfe_FD_67288 | JGI IMG/M metagenome (GOLD analysis project Ga0058698, IMG submission 67288) | Agave microbial communities from Guanajuato, Mexico - As.Sf.e | ecosystem: Host-associated > Plants > Phyllosphere > Phylloplane/Leaf | place: Guanajuato, Mexico | collected 2012-05-30
TTGAGCTTGAGCCGCGATCACGCCCGTGACCTTACCGCCGACTACAAGGAGGTTCCGGCACAAAGATATACTACCATACTATATCACTATATCACTATGCTACTTCATTGTTTACAGCTCAAGGAGCTTATCGCCGAGACAACAGGTCGATCTTCACATGGAAAGACCCTGCCGCCAAACGGCCCGAGCCAATGGATCCAGCACGATCCAGTCCACGATCCACCATGTTTCAGACGTCCTTCTGTTCTCATACGATATTTGTCATTGACTCTGCTTGTTTCAGTTTCAGAGATACAAGGAAGATATAAGCTCGCGACGTCGCCACAATGGATACATGATCGAGTTGGGAGATACACGGAGGAATCGATACCGTGCACAATATACAGAACAAGGAATCAGAGAAACGATCCGGGCGCTAGATTGAGAGAGTAATGACACTGCTTGGCATTGACGGTTCGAAGGATCAGACGGGCCGACGGTGGCAAGATGGTATAGAGGCACCACGTCTGCTGGTTCTTCAGGTGTCCACCCTCGCCTGCTACGGTGAAACCCACGTTGAACTTCTCCTCAGGACCGACCGCGTTCATTCTGCTCAATATACATACCTGAACTTCTCACCCCCAAATCCCTTTTGCAACTTCGCCGTATTCACATGGCTCCGTCCTCAGCTTGACTAAGCCCTCCCTATCCCTCCTCCCATTGCCCATACTTTATACACATGTATCCCACCAACAAGCACAATCGCAGACACTCCAAACGCCGTTGATCTCCAACGCTGGAATATACGCGGCACGTCTCCTGGGCGGAAGATGTTACTCGAGATCGATCCACTAAGATTCGCGACCGCCTCGGATATGCCCGCGGTCAAGGCGCGCTTACTCTCGTTGGGCGTGTTGTTGTTGTTGTTGTACCATGAGGCGAGCAGGGGCAACGGGATGGAACAGCCGGCACAGAGAAGCGAATTTGAGGTTGAATTTGGAGTTGACGATGGTGAAGGAGGAGGAGCGGGCCATGCGAAGGCGAGCGCATGCTTTTTCATCCGGGTGGAGATATTTGGCGAGAGCAGCGGAGTGTGGGAGGAGGAAGCTGGAGATGATGGTTTCGAGGATGCTACTGGACAGCGGTATGTAACATACAAAACGAGATTCGAGAGGCCATACCAATTAGAATATGACATCTGGATGGAATCCACTTCGAGAAACGGGATGTCAGCATCATGATAGATCCGAGTGTGCCATAAGCTGCTTAACGATCACTTACGCTTCGAAAACATCAAGGAAGAATCGTGTCGCCATGTTGTCTCCCCAATTCTTGGTAGCTGCTCCGAGCATGAGGAACGTGCCAAAGCCTGTATTATATCAGTCTTCACACAACAGATACAGTCTAGTAGGACAGCTAACATACCGAACATGAGAATAGGAAGTAGAAGCGGAGCGCCATACTTCTTGATCAAGATGTTTGTGGGTCGGCCGAAGAACACCACTGGGACTTACCAGATCGACAGGAGAGTGTTATACTGGTATCAGCTGTTTCGTGAAGTCCTTTCAGAAGTGAGCATGAAGCAAAAAGGCGGACCTGATTCCCTCGTATGTTCAGGTCGGCCTCGAGATCTTAAGGCTTGATTAGTGACTGATCCATGATGGGGCACGAAGAGACATACTGTCACTCTGTCAGACTTTGCATTCCCAAGATCGGATTTGTCCACAGAGCTTGGGAACTTTCAGCCTGTCTCTTGAGGACTGGGTTCGTGGACACAGAACGACTGACGAGCAAAAGTAGCAGGACGTGAGCAGTGGGAAAATCCTGCGATCAAACTTGCACAGGATCCTCTTCTCGACTGCCCAGTCGATAAGCTCGTTCGGGTTGATTGTTTCGACCACACCGAGCTTCTCGTCATACGCGAGCGTTAGGGGCAATTGTGGCCACCTTCGAGGACTTGATGTCTTGCTCGGCAATGATTGTATAGGTGGACTTAGAAAAGATGTAAACAAGTAAGAGCACCGGCTAGTTCACTTAAGAAGACAAACAACAGCAAGGCGAGTATACGAGCAGAGAAGTGTGAGGCTGAGTTCTCATCTCCATCCGCAATGTTACAGACGCTGAGCTGCTCCCACTATTATACTGCCACAGTGACATCGACTGCTGCGATTAACGCACAGCACAATCATCTCATCACACTCGCCTCATTTTGAACCAATTACTATCTAATCTCACAAGGATGCCCGGCAGATATTCTTTCGGCCTGCGACTGTTCACCGAGCCAATGCTCGATGTGCAAGGTGATATCGAAGAAGCTCGGCACACAGAGAGAAATCGTGGTATCACGCTCGCCACAATGCCGACTTGATTGATAGACTCTTGGAGGAATTGGAAGCATCTTCCGATTTGACACTGACGCCGAGCCAATGAGTCTGTAGGTTGACATCGTCATGAGAGGAAGACTGTGTCGAAAGAAGAAGTTGTGAAGTCGAGTGTTTCATCAATTTGCTGCCATGCAGATCTGCTGAATGGGGAAGGAGGCGAGCTGATACTGTAGGCCTTCTTGACCACCTTATCTACACTCCCTGTCTGATGCTCTGTGCTAATCGTCAAGGTGGCGACCCCGAATTGATCCATATCTACTATACTGTGATTCGCGTGACAGTGTACGGGCTCCAGTTGGCGCGTGAGCAAGATCGTGACCCCTGTGTAAACCACAAATGACAAGAACAATGGCACCCACTACTGCGAAGCCTCCCGCCCAAGCTGATGAAACCACAGCCGCGCACAAGAAGAAAGATGTACACATCCTCGTGACCGGCTTCGGCGTATGCTCCCCTTTCCTCCCTTTCCTCCCCTCATCCTCACATCCCAGCTGATCCTCCCAGCTCTTCCACACAAACGCCACAAACCCCTCCTGGTCGATCGCATCCTCTCTCCCTCCCTCCCTTTCGCTAATCACAGAGCACGAGGAGATCACAATACACATCCACACTCGCCCCGGCGCCATCGAAGTCTCCTACGACCGCGTCCGGCGCACCGTCCCCTCCCTCCTCTTTCCCCGTGGCGGCTCAGAGCCCGCTTACGATCTGGTCTTGCACATCGGCATGGCAGGGAAGCGCGATTACTACGCTGTTGAGACGCAAGCGCATAGGGACAATTACAATGCGAAGGATGTTGAGGGACGGACGTTGGCGGAGGCGAGGGGCGGAGAGGGGTATTGGAGGGAGATGTACCAGGCACCTGAAGTGCTGGAGACGGGCATTGATACCACCATTCTGTTGCAGAACTGGAGGAAGAACACTAGCACCACCACCACCACCACCACAAGCAGCAAACCGATTACAAACGCCAACCCGTCCCCAATCGACACCAACGACGCCACCCCATCAGACGCGACCACCCTTCCCAAAGGCGATCTTCTCCGCCTCTCCCACGACGCAGGCCACTATCTCTGCGACTTTATCTACTACACTTCCCTACTGGAGTACTGGCGGCGCGAACCGAAAGGAATGGCAAGGGGCGAACGGCCGGTGGTGTTCTTGCATGTTCCGGGACAGGCGGATGAGGAGTCACTGGGAAGGGGAAGGCAGGTTGCGATTGGGTTGATTAGGGCGTTGATCGAGACGAGGAACGAAGCTGGAAGAAATGGTAGTCAATCATGAATCGAGGTCGAAAGCAGCGGTGCCCTCAGCATGTTGCAATCCCTTTGGACATCGGAGATGGACTTGCTTGGGATCGTGTTGTTGTGGACCGTAGTTGGCCTGTAGACCGAGTCTGGTGCGCTATAGCGACCACTGACGCTGTGGGCACGTCTCCAACCACCTCCCTACCACCTGCACCATGCCTACAGTTGCACGAGCGTGCTAGCGTCCTCCACCTTACTGACCACCACCCTTCCACCGCCTCCCCGACCACCCAGAGCGGCCAGTAGTGTTTTTGCATGTGCCTGGACAGGCGGATGAGGAGCCAGTGGAGAGGGAAAGGGAGGTTGCGATTGGGTTGATTAGGGCGTTTCTGGAGACGAGAGAGGAGGAAAGTACGTCAGAGGGAAGGAGAAGGGAAAAGTAATGGTCGGCAGGTCTGAGGCAGCTTGGTATTTGAATAAAGGACGAACACAGCAAAATGGGGATCAGTATATTAAGCTTGGATGAGAAACGGCGTTTGTAGATATGTTTGGCAGTATACCACAATCTGTAGGATTGCAGCTGGACATGCTATGACGAAGTGAACCTGTGCGAGGGGAGCCTGAGCGAGGCATCCATTCCCACGTCCAGCACCGGCCGTTGGTTGCCCACGCCTTCCGTCTCAACCAGTGCGCACACCAGCCAGGTCATCCTCGAATTTGAGGATTCTCCAGCCCTGCGGCCAGTTGGCCATTTGATCAGTTGAGGACTTGAGCACAAACTTGTCTTGCATGCGGCGTCCAGCATATCGAAGTGATGCGCAGACGCAAACTCGACAGGATTGATCGATGGCAATCGCCCATACACAAATGTTGTCCATCGCATCATCCGAGGTTTTGTGGCCATTGGTATGTGTCTGCGGGAGATGGTCCTTGCTTCCCTGACAGATGGAGATTTGCGTTTTACCACGGGTGTCCAGATGTTTCTCTCCTAGCTAGCGCTCTCCTTGAGCTTGGGATCTTTAATTTTGTTCTTGCTATTATGCGCCCGCATTTGGCATGAATTTGCACCTTGTCGGTCGCACGCCGCTGGCCTCGCTCGCTTCTTGCGCCATTCGCTGACTTCGGTGTCCTGTACCCAAATGCGCTCTTCCCACCGCCCAATCTGATCAAGTCACTCCTCGCATCTACCATAACAAAGCAGAGAAAAACGCCAGATCATCAATCATGAAAGCCCTATTCCTCTCTTCCTTGCCAATATCTTTGAGTGCGCATATGTGTAGTCTTTTCAAGTCGGCAGAAAGTCCTGGCAACCAGTATGCGCCCGACCTGGAGTATTCAGGAGGACGACGTAGGGCGCGCATAAAGAGCGCTATCATCCACGATGATCGCCTCCACCCCTCCTGTCATCACCACCAATGCGCTCGAGAGCTTCCAGAAGAACGACTGAATTTCCGCGGATCACCTGAACAAATGAAGCATTAGCATCGTTCTCTTCCGCTTGCTCAACTTCCTCAACTTCGACACGTTCCCCCTGCCTCATGTCCGATGTTCGGCGATCTCTCTCTGTGCGGACACCGCTGTGTGGGTGTATACTTGTATAGGTGAACGAAAGTGGCATTGAAACTGGAATCAAGACATACCACCATTCCCATTCTCGCCTTCTCTCCATTCGCCTTCTCCTCCACCGCATCGTCCAGAACTACATTCAGGAAAACATCGTAGCCGCGGAGAGTGCCCGTAACGCGGCGGGAGCCGTTGAGTTGGATCAGGAGGCGCTTGTCGAGGTACTGTGGAAAGAAAGCGTGAGCGTCAGCGAGCGTACGTGGGAAAATAAGAGTGGTGGTAGCGGTGGTATATTAAGTGATGATGATGATGATGATGATGATGCTGATGGGCTCACTTGTGGTCCGTACCTTTTTGAGCTCGGGCTGGGCTTGTGGCATTGTGACGGTTGGTGAGGGGAATTTGGGGCGTGGAAGAGCTGTACAAGAGGCCGATGCGCAGGTAAATAGGGCAGGAAAGAAGTTGATGTTAAGCAATGTTGTCGCGAAAGCGATCTTGCAGCGTTTCCTCTTTGGGAAGGTCGTGCCGAAGAGACAGTTCTTAACCCTAAGGTAGTCCCTAACTTCATCTCACGCTTCCAGCATGCACATGAGAGCGAACACAGCAGGCAGTCCAATCTCATAAGAAGGCTACGAACTCCTGGCTCACAACGGCACATCCCCTCTCGCCTGCCTCTCATCATACCTCCCATGCTCACCCGCATCCTCATGCTCGCTAAACACATCCTCCTCATCCTCCTCCGCACCTGCAAACGCATCGTACAATTCGCCCGCCCTCCTCTTCCCTCCCTTGCCCTTCCCCTGTGCATGCCCGTTCCCGTTCCCGTTTCCATTTCCATTCATCGCATTCTGCGTCCTTGCATTGCCCTTCCCATAACTCTCAAGCCCACCTGGGCCATAATGGCCCTTCAGCGCAGCATCGTCGTCTCCATCATTATCGTCGTCGTCATCGGTATCTAGCATTTCGAACTCGTACTCGTCGCGTGGTTTGCGCTGAGCGTTGCGTCGTGCGCGAAGGAGATAAGCTGATACACCGATGACGAAGATGAGGATTAGGATGGTGGAGCCGTAGATCCAGGTTTGGGTGGTGCGCGAAACGCCGAAGGTTGGGAAGTAGGATGGGAGGAGCTGTTCTGGTTCTTCAGTGGGAAGGCCTTCATCTGGAGATGCGGTTGGTTCGGGGTTGATGTCGGTGGGTGTGGAGGTCGTGGTTGTGGCGACTGCTTCGCTTGCAGTTGCAGTACTCGCAGTAGCTTCGGTCGTTGCTGTAGTCATTGCGATTGTGTCTTCTTGCGACGATGACTTGAAGTTGACTGGTCGGTCGATGTGGTCGGTAGGGTTTTCACCCGGAGGAGCTGTCGATGTGGGAATATCAACACTTGTTGTAACTACCACAGCGTCCTCTCGATCGTGATCATCATCATCATGCTCGCCGGGAAGTGGTAACATCCCTTGAATGTCAGCATTGTAAGATTCACCGAATAGATTGAGCTTCCAGTCTGTGAGTGTGCCGTTGTGGTCGTTGTTCTCCCGCGTGTCCTTGACCACTATTGCCCAATCACCGACTCCTGGTTCTCCCCAATGTGCAACAGACATGAATGTCCAGTCTCTGTAGCCTTCGTTTGAGTTGTCTCGAGACCGGGCGGTACTCAAGTGGCTGACGATGCCACTAGGGCTGATCAAATCGACCATAAGGTCCCCGCGACGAGTGTGCTGGATGTTCATTGTTACAGTGACATGCTCAAGCCTTTCCATGTTGGCAGCTTGTAGCATTTCTTCGGTTACAGTGAAGTGACTTCGCAGTCCAGTTTCGCCTTCCGGAATGGCAGTCCGGACGTGCTGCCAGGGTGATTTCAACCAAGCTTGAGGTTTTACTAAAGTGAAATTCCGAGCGGCTTCGACTAGAGCTCCAGCATCTAGCTTGCCATAGCCATATTGATGACTGAACTTCTTCCCCGTTATAGTAGTCTGCCAATCATCACCCTGATCTAGTGGGACGGCATACATGACGGTCAGCCATTGCATGTCACGCCACGTAAGTTCCGGTCTGACTTCAAGCATCAGCGCATACACGCCCGCAGCAAGTGGTCCTGCAGCAGACGTGCCACCATGGCCTGTGTAGCACTGGTTGACTCCGACGTCCGTGGTATGAATAGCATCTCCGGCACCGCTACTATAAGTGACAATCAATTGCGCCGAGCACTTCTCTGAATAATACGGATGTTGACCTTGACGATCAATTGCGCCAACCGTGATACTGTAGATACTATTCGTGTAGCCATCAAAGTTGCAATTGTCCTCAGAGGCAGCACCATTTCCAGCAGCAAAGACATATATTGTACCGCGACCACCGCGACCCTTCTGTACAGCATCGACCATTGCGCGTTTGATAAGAATACCTGGTTGAGACATACTGACACCATCGTCTGGAGGTCCCCACGAGCAGGAGTAAATATCGGTCTCGTCATACCCATAAGTCATCGCAAGCGCCTCATCAGCATCTGTGATAGGCTTCGAAAGGATCCTAATACCTCCAATCTTGGCGTCATATGCTACCCCAACTCCACAGATGTTATTTTTCACTGCTGCCACTTCTCCTGCACACCTCGTTCCGTGCCTGTCATCGGAAAGTCTAGGCCTTGGTTCTGGGCCTTTGTCGTTGAAGTCATAGGATCCTGCGGCGTAGAAGTTGTCTTTCAAGTCTTCACTATCCATGTCGAGGCCATCGTCTACTATCACCACTTTCGCGCCTTTTCCTGTCACGCCTTCCATCCAGACTCCACTAACATTAAGGTCATGACCCAGCTGGGTCGGATTGAAGAGATGCCACTGATCATTGAATATCGGGTCGTGGATGTCCAGGTTCTTGGTGAAATAGCTCCTATATTGATCGGGATGTTCCTGTGCTGACGGCATCACTGTAGGTTGATCCTCCTGTCGCCTTCCCAGCTCTTCCCATCTAGGACCCCGCTTCATATGGTCATGTATAGGTCCGCGCTTCTCCATTGGCGGTCTTAGTTTCTGTTTCTGATGTAGCAGGATCCCGTCTAGCAGGTCATTCTGGTATGTCACATCTCTTCTTCTCCGCTGCGTATGTTGCTGGACTGCCGTATGCACCGCATCCTCAGTGTGTCGCGGTGATCGATATACGTAATGGTCTTTCAGGGAACCGAGCTGGCCATCCAGGCCGAGCCCAAGCTGTGCAGCCACATCTTGGGCTGAGGTATGCGGCGCGAGATGGAGGACGTAGAAATCATGGGTTCCGTAATCGCGATCGGGGAGTAGGGAAGGATGTGTAGCCAGTGAGGGTATCGCCAGCCATAGCAAAGACAATAACCGCATGGCTTATGGCGATTAAAGTCAGGAGCGTAATGTGCTCGGGCTTGGCCTCGACGTGAGATGTTTCAGCGAGAAAGGGGGTGAAACAGATTACAGACACGCCTCGTCATCCTCAGTCTCACTCATCAAGGTCTTCATGCTACGATGCATCACAATATAAGCTCATTGCAGCTCAATGCGGACCAAGTCGAGGCATACTAGTAATACTAGTATGGGAGATACCATTTTCGTTATTGATCTCAAGTCTAATCCTACATAATCTCGACTCGAGCTCTATGATGTATAACCAATAGATTGATATCACGTAGCACTCTCACAGTCTCCAGACACTCTTGCCGCGGCCGTTAGTCTCATGGTCGAGAAGTATCGATCGACTGCACTTGTTCGTGCAATGGTGCAGATCACCTTTGCATCTCTGCCTGCCTCACCAACGCATGCTGCTCCTCCTTGTTCCAATTCCGTTCTCATTCTCTCCCGACTTCGAGCACACCTCTGCTCAACAGCTCAGTGAACTAGATTCTTCAGACTTGGGCTACTGCTGGCGCCGGTTCTGTTTGCAACGCCCACTTGCTCCCGTGGTGTGCTTGCCCGTGCACTTCCAGCATGTCCAATACTTGCAGCACCTCCAAAAGTGCTAGCGTTGACATTGCCATTGCTGGCGTACGTGGTAATGCCGACATTCCCATTTTCGAACGTGCTAACGCCAGCAATGCCGTTGCTCCCGAGCGAGCCAGTAGTGCTGCTATCGCCGGTGCTAAGTGGTGCCGCCAGAAATGACGCGTGGGCCGAAGGTCGTTGCTGCGACTGTTGTTGTGGTGGCGGTGGTGGTGGCCCCGAATAGGCCTGGAAGGACTGCGTCGGCGCAGACTCAATAGACGGTGCCGGGGTGGAGGACATGACCTGGGATCGCTGGTGCTGCTGGAGCGCAGGCAGATATGCATGACCTGATGCAGAATTGCTGGCGGAAGATGGCGTTCGTGCCATCATCGTGGGTCCTGTGCTCGCCCCTGGGTGTCTAGGACTTTGTAACGACGGTGTACTGGTGAAGGGCGACATCGAGGGTCGTGGAACGGGCATACCCTGACTCAGTGGTTGTTGCATTTGAGGTAGAGCTGGTGGATGAGCTTGCGCGAACATTGCCGGCTGATTTGGTGGTGGACCTTTCGACAAATCTATCGGTTGCACGGTCATTCGCCAGTGAGCCTCCTGTCGATTATTCACCAGCATGTCTCCAATGGCTTGGATCAAGTTGTTGGCATCGCGGATGATTCGACTCTCGCCAGTACTAGTGCCGTTGTCGACAAATGCATGCCGCACTGGGTCAAAGCCCATACTGTTCTGGGTGTGTGACTTGAAGAACATCCAGATGTGTGTATGACTGTCGTCGAGTCTGCCGAAGATCTTCCCACTAAGTGCATGCTTCGCTCCATCCAGACGATAAAGCCATATCGTACAATCCCAGAGCTTCCGAGTGTATGGGTCGATGTCCGCTGTGTCAAGATTCAGCTCCTGCGGCACGCTCTTTGGCGCAGTCAGCTCGAAGAAGTTAAGCGGGCCTTCGATTGCTGTAGCATCCTCCATCTCTATGTCATCAGGCTGATCCTTGATACCGAGCTTCTCACGAGTGTGGCATTTGTGACATTGCCAGGTGGGTGGCCGATCCAATCTCCCAGCACTATCACCATTGGCTTGTGGCGGGTCCTCAGTCGGCTTGATGGCATACCAGAAGAATGACGTTGTAGTGTTGCAAGTCGTACACTGATGATTCGCAGATGCTTCCTCGGACTTCACACCATTCGTTTCGTCTTGCGCATTCGCTGGCGTCGCACGAGCCTTTGGTGTCTGCAAAAGTGACGCTCGTCGACTTATGGAAGCAGGTACAGCTGTTGTCGATACAGGCTCCGCAGATTGACCAATGAAGTACTGTGCTTTGCGAACTGTACCAGTAAGTGACTTGTCGGCTTGCTTGAACATTCGAACATATGCTTGCAAGGCGGTAAGACCGGTCTCTTTCACGATCTCATTGATTGGATGTACCACCGTTTTAATAGTGTGCTCCTTGCACCATATGGCCGCTTGCATAGTGCCACGCTCTTCACCAAGAGTGACGGTCTGTCCTTGGTCTTTTCGAGAACCTTTGACAGGCGTAACATCGAAGCCGAAGATGTAACCATCTTCTTGCGCACATGAAGCATGAAATGTTGCGCTGCATTGTAAGCAGGATACGCAGGCTCCGTGCTGGATCCGGCAGATCTTGCAGAGTGCCTCTGCCCGAGCTGCGTTATTCATGGCGCTGAACAAGCCCTCTGCGCTCTCCAGCTTTGAACCTTCGCTGTAGCGGATTTCTGATGTCCAGACAGAGCAGACCACATGCATCCAGTTATTGCTGGCTGTCTTCTTGACAGCTTCACGAGGATATAGTGGTCTTCCCTTGTCTTGTTGGCTTTTGAAGTATTTCGATATTACCTCGTCCATCAGTAGCTTTTCAAGTCGTTCCTTCTCCTTGTCACGATCCGACTTCTTCCTATGTGACGCCTTCTGCGGCTCCAGGAGCTCCATAGGTCGATCATGCTGTGGGCAAAGAACGCATTTGTAATCCTACTCGACGATTAGCATGTCTCGGAACAGATTCGGTAATGTACTCACCAAGCTAGCTTGATTGTTCTTGTCGTTCATACATGTCTCGCAAACCCATCTGGGTGTGTTGTTCTGCTCGTTGATACCATAGCACCGCTTGTGGACTGTCAACTTGCAACTTGTACAAACGCACAGCACGTCGCCCTCGACTTGGATCTCTGTACAGATGGAGCACGGAAGTTCTCTCCACTTGGGCTGGGCTGGTATGATCGGTGGTGTTGGTTCCCGAGGGGGCGGTGGAGGTGGAGCTAGAATCTCCTTCTTCTTCGGAAGACTGTCTGGACCAGGGCTCGCAGACATACTATCCTTGTCCTTGAGCCTCTTCTTATCTGTGGCTGGCAGAACAGTAACGGTGATTCCGATCATCGCGGCGGCTTGTGCAGCCAGAGGACTTGATACTATCCCAGCAAACTCGTTTGCCATGACACACTCGCGAAGTGTTTCCTCATCAATCTTGCGCTTCCAGGCGCGACCGCCGGCCTGTATTATAGCTTTGGCGAATTCCTCTGGATCTTCATATCTCATGGCATACTTCCTCCATAGGCCGGCACACCTTTCACACAATGACACAACAAGCTGATTGGATTTGTCTTTTGCGCTGCCTTTAGGGTCAGCGAGTACCACAACACCAGGTTGCACGTTCGGTGCCCGTCGCCACTGTCGGGAATGTCTTGTGTCGCAGAACTTGCACTGGAATTTGCGTTTTTTGGAGACTGCTTTGTCGTTGTCAAAAGCGGAATCGTCCTCCTCATCTGCGATTTCTGGCCAAAGCGTCTCTGCCTTCTTCCGGACTCTGCTCCTGCCTTCAGATTTGCCCCAAACTTGTTGGCCACGCTCAGTCTTCTTCCAGGTGTAGAAGAACCGGACGATATCGCCGTAGGGCTTGGTCTTGACATTCTTCTTGACGGTACGAAGATCTGATCCATGCTTCATGACAGCGTCTTCAAACTTCTTCAGTTCTTCCTTTGTGAAATCCGGTTCGCCAAGGTCAACAGGTCCATGTGCTTCGCGCAAAGCTCTGAGAGCTCGAGGAATGTTCAGCTGGTAGATGTATAGCAAACCCAGGGCTTCGTCCAGGAAATTTGTAGGAACAATCTCTTTTGGCTCATATGCTCTGGGCATATAACCAGGAGTACCAGGATGAACAGGTCTAGCTAGACCCCATTCTTTTGCTAGCTGTCGAATGCGTGCTTCATACTCATCGACGATTTGTTCTCTAGTCCGTGTAGGAACACCATTTGCCGATGGTAGTGGTTCTTCTGAAATTGCGAACAACAATGTGCAGGTCTCGTTCTCACCAAGATCATCAACGTCTTCGCCACGCGATCGCCATCCAGGCGGCTCGTCTTGCACCCATTTTGGTCTGTTAGCTCTCTCAACCTTGTCGGCTTCGATCGTGGCAAGCTGTTCTTTGGAAAGCTTGCTATCTTTCTTGCCATTCTTTGCAGGCTTGCGCTTGATTTCCAATGGCTTGACGTACTCGACAGGTTGACCAGGCCAAGGTAGAACAATTGCTTCATGCTTGAGTCCAAGACGTGATACAGCTCGTGGATAGATAGCCCTGTCATCGAACTGCAGCACATCTTCAACACGGCAGTGTATACCAAGATAGCGCCATGGCCAGAGCTTGGCTAGCGCATCTTCCGGGTGGTTTTCGGACGCGGTCTGCATGACGGATGCATCGTTCGACTCGATCCTGGCAAGACCATTGATTGGAGCCTCCGGATCCTCCTCCAAGATCTCTTCTTCCTCTTCTGTGCCAGGTTCTGGCAGAACGGCGGTATGACGGGCTTCGAGTTTCTTCTCTTGCGCACGACTGCAAGCTCCACAAGACCAGGCAAATCCTCGAGTGGGTTTCCTCGTGAGTGCAGGTCGGACACAGGTCATGTGCCATGTGTTGCGACAGACACCACAGTCGACTGAACCATTCCTGTAGCACAGTCAGCACAATATCGAAGGTATTTTAGGTCATCACTTACGGAGCACAGTAGCCATTGCAGCGCTTGCACAGCTTGACGTTGCTTGTGAGCTCCTTGAGTCTCGTTTGCTCGACAGCAAGGAACTTCCACCTCTCATTGAGTGCCTTCTTTACATTTGCTGGGACATTGATGACTGCGTCCACTGGGACAAGCTCATAAGGTCGCTTGATGTATCGATCGTAGAGTTGGTTGAACCAAAACGTGTCACGACGTCGGCGGAACTCGTCAAGGTCTTCTATGTGAGCACGATGACGGATAATGCATTTTCCCCGTAGAGAAGTGATTGGTGATTCGTCAGACTGCATAGATGCGTAGAGATAACGGGGGTCGATGTTGTACTTCTGAATGTCCTTTGGTCTGTAGAACCAGTTGACCAGCATCGAGACGACAGGTGATCGTGGGTCATCAGGATCAACATGACGAAACTGCATGATGCGACAAAGGTAGTAAGGTTCGCCAGGAGGCTCGCAGACGAGGTAGGCATTGTCTGGCGAAAAGTTAGCCAACAGCCCTTGATGCTACAAGGAGCTAGAGATATTACTAACCATCAACAGCATATGTAGTGCCATCATCAGCAACGAGTCTGCCATTCTGAAGTACAGCTCCTGTCCTCTCAAATGTCACAATGCACGAAGGATGTGGCCCACTTTTCTGCACGTGACTGCCACCACTTGAACCCTTGCGCTGACCTGACACGACACCCGCCGAAATGTGTGCGCGTGCAGCGGAGGCGATAACATGGTCACCTGTCTTTCGTTTCTTCGATGGTGGCGCGTCTTGTGCATTGGCAGGCGTGAAGGAGAAATTTGCAGTGCCAGGTAGTAAGTCTGCTGCTGATTGTCGCGACTCGGCATTTGGCTTGGCCACACGGGACTTTTCATACTTGCGCTTCTTCTTCTCAGGTTGTGCACCATCAGTGAGACGTGTCTGATCATCAAGAGGCAATGCAGATATCGTTTTGTCATCACCATACGCTTCTCGCGTGTTCGCTGACATTGCAAGTACGTCGCTGCTGTTGCCGTTGCCAAGTTGTTGTGTATGAGCAGCTTCCGCTGCGGCTTGTCGCTTACTTGGCTTCACATTCATGAACTCGTAATCCATGTCGTTGTCGTCTGCGTAATTAGGTCGACTCGTGCGATTTCGTGACCGTGTGCCATATGAGCCGGCGGCGGCGGCAGCAGCAGCATTCGCATCGATGCTTTCGTCCTTGACTTTGGCGAGAGCAGGCTGAACAACTGGTTCGGGCTCTGATGTCACAATAGGCGTGCTGTTTGAAGGTGCAGTGTCAATGATTCCATTTGAGAGGTGAGCAATATGGCTGCTATTATCAGCAACGACGGCCATCGAGGACATCTATATGAAGTATGGTGTCTTGATACGAAGTCGTTGCTGGAATGTTATCGAGTGTGGACGATGACAGTAGAAGAGAGGTGTATTGCAGAGGTGTAACATGAAAGGTTGGAAACCTGGGGGGAGGAAGGTGCAGCTTTTTGGAACAGGCCGGAACTTCAGGTTTCGTCCCCTTCAAGTATAATGTGAGGAAACGCGCTGATTGCTGCAAGTCCCTGGCACGCTCAGATCATAAATTGATCAAGGCTGACGTAACTCCGCTGTGATACCGCACGTATGCTGCGAAGCTTAATGTGGTATGATAAGCAGCTGTAACAAACACGACCTTGAGGGCAACCTGTTTGAGGGCTCGATATCGTTGCCGGTCGTGAGGAGAACGCGACAATCTCTGGTGATGTATCACGATTTGTACCAAGTGCGAGATTTGGACTCGAGAGTGGGAATTCGAGATCAAAATCTCCGTGAATGTAGTAATCAAGGTTGTATATGAGGTCAGGTGTGTTGTATGAAGTGGAGGAAAGGAAGGATGCAGGATGGGAGGCGGATGGAGAAGGCGGGCGGAAACAGAGCAGCCAGAATATCAATCCAAAAGAGGGAAGGCCCGAAAGTTCCCTCCGTCTGCTATTGAACCAAATGATGAAACAGCCAAACCCAGGTCGACCTCTTGCGAACTACTTTATACTGCCCCCAAGACTCCATCCGAGCCCATGGTAACGTCAGACTGTCTAGATTGTGACAATAAGCTACCGTGAGATGCATCTTCGAAGACACTCTTGTAGGTGCATGGGCGCCGGCAAGGCTGGGATGTGATATACTGTGTTCATGAGGCTATCAAGTGCAGGAAACGGGCCCTGGAAACGCTTTCTGGAATGCAGCCGGAAGCCTCGACGAACATATTTATTATACAGCCTCTACATCGACCACCGAAGCATCTCAAGGTCCAAGTGGAAGGGAAGTGCCTATCAGTATATTCACATCTCTCACATCTCATCATCATAGCCGCAATTCGCAGGCAAGCATCTCGGAGCGAAGGAAATTTTGTTTTTGATATTACTATCTAACAATACGCGACTGACTCGTGCTCGCCGCTCCTACGCCGAGCTCTCGAGACAAACCGTAATGTAATCGTTGTCTCAGGGTCAGCCTTATATAGTGGGCTTTCCATCATTCTGGCACTCGGTCACTCAGTGTCGTATTTGAGACAAGTTCACCGTGCAATTGTGCGACGCGATCGCAGCCCAGGAGCACGAGCAATCTGGATGTGAAGTTGTGATGATATAAACATGATTTCACCACGTGACTTGCCAAGCTATCCGGCCCTTGCCGAGCTGAATGTTTGAGCACTCTTAAGGCATCGGCTTTGAATACCTTACACTATCTAAAGCTTACAATGGTCGTGTTGGGTATCTATTTCCTGCCATGAACGCCTGATTCACCTCCCACAGCATCCACAGCTTCTCAATCTCTAGTGTCTCTACCACCCCAGCTGACCTTGCCGCGTTTTGTTGGTCTCTCTTCACCCTCGGCATCGTTCTTGTCTACGACACTCTTCTTCTTCTTATTTCCAGCTTTGCCAGACGCCGCAGGTGTGCCTCGACCTCCCGTATGCATTCCATTGGGAGTCGCTGCCTCAGAAGGGGTCGCACTGACGCTTCCCATGTTCAGGGCCAAAGACACCGTGGGATCCTGCGACAAGCCAAGATTAGTATCTCCAAGTGTGCAATGGCTCTTTCTCACGCAACATACCGCATTCCAAGAGACTGAGCTGTTGCTGAATATCTTGTCCTGGTCATTCACACCACCTTTACGACGTGTAGCTGTACTTGCAGCAGCACTCGAGCCAGCACCCGCAGATGCCTTGATGTAGTTATCAAAGCCCTTGATGATGTTTCCTGCAGCCGAGGTCTCCTCTAGATATGTGTGCTCGGCTCGTGCTATGGTTGCTTCCAGCGACGCCATGGTCTTGTTCAGCTCTCTCTTCTTTTCCAATGTTTCTTTCAGGTCTTTGCTTAGTTTGTCGTAGTAGGGCCGCCCTCGCGAGGCATCGTCTGCTTTCGAGCCACCAGCGCCGGCCGTCAGCGCGCCCTCAACCATGGCGTGTGCTGCGTCTATGCGCCCGTGTGAACGAGATCGTCAGGCAACGTGTCCGAGCTATCGAAACAGGATGTCGTGATTCAGTAGGATGTGTGGCGATGAAGCTGGACCATAAGGTCGTAAAGCAATGCACACTCTCGCGCGTATCCAAGGGGTCTTTGGCGACAATGCTAGTATGCGTGAAGGTCAGAAGGAGATGAGCTTGTGTACACAGTATCAACGCAGTATGAACTCCCATCACCAACCTTGGAGCTGATCATGTTCGGAAGTGCTCCTAGTGCCTACCCCGCAGAAAGCTTAAAAGTCATTCACACCGAGAGACCGGCCCACGCCTCCTACCTCACTTGATCGCAATGACGGGCGACGGAAGATCATCCAGAACGTGAGATCATTGTATGTATGTAAATGTAACGTCGTCCGCTTCCCTCCTTCGTGCCCCGTGCTGCTCCTTCACTTCTTCGTGACAGACGCATCGAGTGACATCTTCTTGCAAACACTTTCTCATCATGCTATCCGTGAACTTTCTCGCTCTCGGCCTTCTCGCCAGCTGTGCGAACGCTTGGAGCACTCCTAGCTGGCCAGCTGCCTGGAACGATGGCAGAGGCAGTCAAGGCCAGCAATGTGGCCCTGCTGTCGTAGCATTGGCGACGGGGATTGAGATCAACATTGTCGCACAGTATGGTGAGATCGATACCCTAGCCTTGAGGTGCTGCCTGATCTAATGCCTCTTCTCCAGGCGAACTCAATGCTACTGAGAACCTCATCGCCATTGAGTCGGCCACCCTATTCAATAATACTGCGTACCTTCTTGGAAAGGGCGCCCTTGTGTCAGATGTCATGGGCGGCATCCGCATTCGCGAATTCAACCAGGGCCTCATCCCTCAAGCAGTGGCCGAGAACCCAGGCAGCGCCGCTGTGATCCCAGGCTACAGTGGAACATATGCAAGCGCACAGGCGACCGAGCTTGCATTGTCACAGAGCTTGACGGGCGTGCCCAGCCACGATCTTCCCATTCTGGAGACTATCAAGGGAGATGTTTTGACTGGGATCCAGCTCAATATGAACAACACGATTGCCGTAAGAGTGGGATGTCCACGAGCCTCAATGCACCGACTAACCCTTCCATAATAGGCTGTTACTGGCTGTAACGTCGGTGTGGTCTTCCCTCCCACCGACTGAAGTGGAAGTGCTATAGTTTGACGAATAGAATTGATCAGTGGCAAGGTAGACAACCTGTTGCCCACCTGAGTTCGTCCTGGTCTTGTTGGCGACTTGGAGCTTTCCCGTAGCAAGCTGTCCATTATGCTTGTATATAACTGTTACATAACTGGAATGCCCATTATCAAATTACCTTTAATTGGAGATATTTCTTTCTCTTCTGTATTCTCCATTTTCCTGATGAGCTATGACATAGTCGTGGTCGCAGTCTGGGGACTCCACAAATACTTTGCCGAGGCATCTACATTCGATCATCCCGAGCTTCTTGTCGACAGCAATCATCACAATGTAGTCTTCTCAGCGTATCCTCCCAGATCATGGCAGGACCAATTCGACAACCAATAGATCTTGAGAGGTTCACAAAGTACGTGCAGGACCATGTGCCGGAGATCGCGCCTCCGTTCGATGTGAAACAAGTCAGAAGTGCTCCCCTTCCATCCACAGTCCACTCGACACTGACGCCTCTCCAGTTCGGTTACGGCCAGTCAAATCCTACCTACCTCCTCACAGACAAGAAAAGTCATCGCTATGTCATGCGTAAGAAGCCTCCCGGGAAGCTTTTATCCAGGACAGCACATAGAGTTGACCGAGAGTACCGCATCCTACATGCTCTCGAGAAAACCGATGTCGCGGCTCCCAAGACATACATATTATGCGAAGACGACAACGTGATTGGTACCCCCTTCTACATGATGGAATACCTCGATGGCAGGATATTCGAGGACCCATCCATACCCGGAGTCACAGCAGAAGAGCGAACGGCAATGTAGGTAGTGCGCCCTGCCCTTTTCCACACCCATTCCAGTCTCTAACTCTCTCCGTCCCTAAACCAGGTGGCACGACGCCATCCGCCAACTCGCCCGCTTCCACCGCACCTCCCCCGCCTCCGTCAATCTCTCCTCCTTCGGCAAGCCCACAGGTTTCTATAACCGCCAAATCTCCCTCTTTAAATCCCTCTGCCTGGCGCAGGCATCCGTGACCGACCTAGAAACCCATGAACCTGTGGGCCAGATCCCGCATTTCGACGACACCATCCACTTCTTCTCGCAACGACGCACGCAGCCCCGCGACAGAGGCACGTTTATACATGGGGACTTCAAGATCGACAACGTGGTTTTCCATAAGACGGAGCCAAAGGTCATTGGGATATTGGAGTGAGTCATTCCTCGTGGCTGGATTGCCTTGCCTTACTGGCAATCAATTCTGTCTGATATACTACACATGCTGGCTATGCTAACGATGTCCTTTCCTGCACAGCTGGGAAATGTCCACAATCGGGCACCCCCTCGCCGACCTCTGCAATCTCCTCACCCCCTACTGCACCTCCTCCTCCC
>Ga0058698_10000609_pt1 | contig 19060 bp, 22 predicted proteins | sample AgamicAsSfe_FD_67288 | JGI IMG/M metagenome (GOLD analysis project Ga0058698, IMG submission 67288) | Agave microbial communities from Guanajuato, Mexico - As.Sf.e | ecosystem: Host-associated > Plants > Phyllosphere > Phylloplane/Leaf | place: Guanajuato, Mexico | collected 2012-05-30
TCGTACCTCGCTCTTGGTGTTGATGTGGCCAATGTCGGCAGCGACACCTGTATCACGTTTGTCAGGACTACAGCATCGCGTGTATAATTGACTGGAGCTTACCGGGAGCTAGACGGATGTCGTAGAGGGAGAGCTTGCTAACCCTGGGGTTGAGCTTGAGCAGCAGGGACAATGGCTGACCAATGCCACCAGCGGCACCGAGAACGGTGACCTTGGAGTTCTGCAGGATAAAAAGTCAGCATCTTGAGCTGCAATTGTCCCAATGGCATGGCCATCTCGCAGCGCGGCCAACCGCCCCACCAACAAAACAGTCGCGACTTCCGGGAATATGCATACCTGGCGGGCCGAGGCCGAGAAGCAGCGGCGCGAGCCCTGGAAGAAAGCTTGTCTGGCAGCGAACATGATGTCTGTGATTCGGGTGAGGAACGTGAGACTGGGTTGGACTGGATGAGAGGAGGTGGTGGTGTGGGAAAGCTGCGGGAGGTTTTGCGAATCTTGAACGTCAGTGCTTCTTCGGCTGGGCGTCGGAGCTACGGCTGACACCCGCTTTCACAAACACCTCACCCCTCCTGCCACCTTCCACCCTGAACTCTACCGCAATCGCATGCGCAATACCGAGAGTGCACTCATGATTGAGCATGCATTTCACTTTGTCATAACGCAGACATGAGGCCTCGTCGCTACGCCGTGGATTTTGAGGCCACCGAGGTATCGTCGCCCACAGCCACACTGTCACACCGTATGGCATCAAAGTGATTCCAGTGGCAGTCCATCGCGACTCCTCCGCAACGCTACACTTTGTAGACTGCATGCCTTACCATGCTGTCGAGCCAATAATGCGTCGCAGCGGTGAGTCAAGTACGCTAAGTTAGGGTTCCGTCGCGCTACCATCATACAAAGTGCCGACTTAAAGCCACACCTTGACTCACTGTGGCAGTGCATGTAGTGAATATATACCATGCATCGCGACGTACACACTTCTTTGATTCACCTTCATCAATCAATACTAGAACCATCGCTCACCGTGTGCGACTATCACAGATTCAAAAACGAAACAAATAGAGACCTTTCAAGACTTCCTCTTGAACGCCATGGCCCCTCCCGACCAAGACAAGTCATGTATTCCTGAACTCCAAGCAGCACTGGGCCCGCTGCTCCTCACACGTGCATCCCCATCAGATTTGTCGTCTCATTCCCCAGGCTCCTACACCATAGCACGCGGTTGTCCTGATAATATCCCTCCAAAGGAGCAAGTTCTACCTAAATGGACTGGCGCCTTCAAGCTCTTCGACTTTCCACGAGAGCTGCGAGATAGAATATATCACTACGTTGTCCATGTCCCAGGGGGAGTACATTACACGACGCAAACCAAGAGAGACCTTCAGGACAGGCCTAGCTCCGATATCGTGAACCTCCTCCTGGTTTCCAAGCAAGTCCACTATGAAGCGTCACAGATGTTTGGCAGGAGCAACACCGTTTGGCTATCCTCTTCATATAGTCCACGCGAAGGCTACCGCAAGCCACTTACCGGCCTACTTCGTCTGTTCCCTGATCCGGCAGCGGACGCATTGACGAGTGTGAGCCATGTATACCACGACACTATTGCCCGACCCCTTGGGATGTGGGGCATGGCGCCGAGCCATGACAGTATTGCTAGCGGAGGTGATGGTACAGGCCATTTTCACAAGCGTCAAAAGCCTGGAGAGACCTTCTGCGAGATTTTGAGGGATGCGCATGTCATCTCGCAACGTTTCCCAAAACTCAAGGTCTTCGACGCCGTTTGGTATGTCGGGCCTAGGTTCCACGAGTATCCCATACCAGAATGTGTTGTGCATAACATTGCAACTTTCCTGAAAAACTCCGGCAGCCGGGAGGAAGCAGTGAAGATGTGGTTAGATCTTATGCGACAATGGCTACAAAAGGGTAACGTGGTCCCACTGGGGTGCGTGTGGTTTAGCGTGCAAGGATATAGCACAGATGGGTTTGGGTCGGAAATGGATGAGGCGGCAAACGAGGCGTATCAGATACTGGTAAAGGAGTCAAAGGATCGGGAGGATATCGAGGCTAGTGGAAAGATGTGGTTGGAAGACATGGAAGAAGCGAGCAGGTGTAAAAGGAAAGGGAAGAGCGGAAAGAAGGCAATACAATGAGTGATTGTATTGAATACAAGGACATGACAGGGGGTCAGACTCCTTACCCAGGATTCATATGCAGCATGCTACCGAACAACTGGAACTGGTTCAGCACACTGTTTCACCAACATAGCCAAGCCCAGCGTAGTAGACCGCCACTGTGCTGCTGCTTGATTAGAACCATTTCTCAGTGTATTCGAGCAGACATTCGAGCCTTTGTGCAGTATTCCAGATGCGGTGTTGTTCCTGCAGTACCACTGACTGAGCAAGAAGGATGCAATGGAGAATGTCCCTCCATCGCTTCGATTACCCACTCGCGACGAATACTACCTAGTTACGTGTAGATGACATGTTCCTCACTTCACGTACGCTAGCGGGGAAGTCGGCACACTGATCTCGCAACAGAGTGAGGGGAGAGTCTTAACTCTTTGTACCTCACCATGGATAGGGCCTCTAGTAATAGGACCTGCTGCTTGAGGAATGCATGTTCCGGTCACTTGTGGCGCTGCTGCATATCTGCCCCATCTCTCTAGGCCACCTGAGCTCGCTAGTGGTCCTTATGTCACTCTGTCTCCGCTCAACAAAGCAGGCGCAGAAATGGCGGTCATCTGGGGGTCGTGTGCTGTTTAGTGCGGAGGGGGCCGGGGAAGTCGACTGTGGCTTCTGTGGGCGCAACTCCATTACAAGTACTCGAATCTGGGGATCTACTAGACGGAGTAAGTCCGAGGAATGTCCTGTTTCCCCGAAGTCATATCGAACGAAAGCCGTAGACCCCTATTTGCCTGGCGCTCGCGGATGGTTTTCCGTCGGGGAGAGCAAAAAGATCCCTTCGGGAAAGATCGTAAGCTAGAGACTAACATCGCCTAACGCTGTCTCGACCGACATCACTGTGCAGCGTCAGGCCCTACCATACACGCTTCTCCGCACGACAGTCTCTAACGGATCCGCCTGAACCGACAAACTTGACACATTTCCCAGCAGCGCTTTCGCGGGTCCACTTCCCATCCGGCGAACATTCTACCGCCAGCATAAGAACGCTCGTGCTCCCCGAGTTTCCCCAAAGAAAGCCGCGAGTCAATTTTCGACACATCTAGTCCATGCACGTTTGAGCTCAGACTACGAAAATTTCCCAGCGAATTGCGAATTCTTGACACACGAATCAAATCTTTTACCGCTTCTTTTACTCAACATCTCCCCATCATATGCGTCAAGTATATATGTAGACCCAACAGGCCTAGCGACAAAAACTTTCCACAGCGACAAACTTCCACAGCGACATCTTTTTCTTGATCATTGACACGCATCATTCCATAGCAACACTTCCTGAGCGACTTCCTTGCCCAGCAACCCTACTACCACAGCGACATTCCACAGCGACACATACTCCTTGCGACAAACCCAAACAACCTTTGCCAGAATAATCCACGCCCACGAAACATCATCAACAACAACCGCCATCATGTCCTCTACCCAAGCAACGCAACCATTCCGCTTTCTGGATCTACCTGGAGAGATTCGAAACAACATCTACGACCTTCTACTATGCTCCTGGGAAGATGAAGTCGAGCAAGACCCAAGCATGAGCAGCAAGCTGAGCCGACGCAGCCCAAGCAACCCTTCATCGTCACTTCTTCGCGCGAACAAGCAAATTTACGCAGAAGCGTCAGACTACATGATTAAGCGCAACCAATTCGTCCGCATCACCTGCCGAGGTCTGGACTCCCGGAACCTGTTTCTCGGCGAAGGTATCCCAGTAATCACAACCGATGCGCGCAAAGTGAGCCTTTTCGATGGCCACGTCATGCACATCACGCTTTCCAAGCCTGTGTTTGCGCCATCTCCATTCCAGTTCTCTGAATTCGAGATCATGATGCTGCGATCTGACTTGCCGAAGTTGTGCGAGCAGCTAGACATTGAGAGCGTAATGGCGGACGCGAACTCGACCACAAGCGAGCACGCCTCCATCAACGCAAGCATCAGGTTGAACTACGCGCACACTCGATTCTTCACCCCAAAGATCCAAGAGCGCCTGCTAGAGCCTATTGCGTCATCTCTCCGCGGTGTGCCCGATATCAAGATCTCTGGATTTGTCGATGCAGCCCTTGTGGATAGCGTGAGGAACCAGGTCGCACAGCCCCGCTGGACAGAGCCTGACGCGACAATTGAGGAGATCGGCACTGGTGTAGATGTCGGCAAGCGCCAGTGGCAGCAAAACAACTTTTACTCTGCTTCCGAATCATGGGCTTATGCGATGCGCACTCTCGAGCGCATGCGCCATAGCTCCTCCTGGACTGGTCTGCAGAAGGCTGGTGGGGAGGACTTTGTGAACAAGACCGCCGATCTCTACTTCACCCTGAACCTTTTCCACGCCCAGTTCCTGCAAGTGGACATGGCCAATGACCAATCTCAAGGACCTCTTGTGCAGCGAAACGGTCGCGTTGCGATCCAGCATCTGCGCAAGTGCGAGACCGCGGCTGCACGTTTTGCGCAGCACGCCGGCGCTACATGGACGCCGAGCAACCAGCAGTCGGCTAAAATGCTGTTCCGTCATGCGAGGTGCTTGAGGCTGATGCGTGACACCGCCAACAGCGTCAGAGCCGTCACCCTCATTGAGGAAGCTGCAGCGCTTGCACCCACAGACATTGCGATCCGAGATGAGAAGGACGCGGTGTTGGCGTGGGAGGCTGAGCTCGAAGAAGCGCGCCGCTTGCTAGCAGAGCAGAGTCAGGCATCGCACGTTGAGAGGAGGTCGATTTGGTCATCGGTCTGGGATGCAGTTACCGAGCTGACATCTTAAGCAAAAGTAGCATAGCGATCTTTCTAGTTTTGATACCCAATATTTATTTCACCAGCCGCTGAGCGATACGTCGCCAGCTGTAATTACTTCTATCAAGATTCCCCCAATATGCGTGTGTTTGATCATCGTTGATAACTGGAAAGCCTGCGCTGGATGTTGCATGAGTGCGTGTGGCAGCCAGGGAAGGGACGGACCGCTGCCGCTCCATTAACTTCAACAGCTGGAGTATGCATCGGCACTATGTGCCAAAAGCCGAGCGGCTGATGACCAGTCGCAGAAGTATAAGTAGTCTCTCGGTATTCGTTTCCTCTCCTTTTTGCTCAACACCTATCTTCTATATTCTCAAGATTCAAAACTAGATACAACATCCACATGTGGCGTGGAAGATCTGGAAATCAGCATTTGAAGTTCTTATATTGGACATGGCTCTTTGGTCGTTTACAAAAATGTTTCAAAATGCATTCACTATCGATCCATGATCGGACTCTGGACCTACTTTCAATTCGAAGAACTACGTGGAGGACCACTATGCCCTGATTACGGAAACGAGTACAAAAGCTTGTTTTTGCTGCGCTTGTCCTGTCGTCCGTATACAACAAAAGCGTTCTGATTTTCAGAAGACACTCGTGATTGCAGTATGGATCTGTTCCTTGAAACGATTACCTCATTTCCCATGCTTCTGTCGGAATGACAGCAACGCATATAGCATGGCGGATGTCTCGCTGTGTTCCTGATAGAGCTTCAAAAACAAACTGGGCGCTGATCCATGGTCTGGATCCGAGCGCAATATAAATTCGTCTCACCTCTTCGTCTTCCTTCAATCACAAACTTCACATGCATTCACGAAAATTATGAGGCCCTACATTCCATGTTGTGGTTTCTCCTGGCCAACGTATTCCAAAACATAACAGGAATGGTGACATGTTTGTAGGACAACCCACTACGCAAAGCAAAAGCATACCCCAAAGCCCATTTTCAGGATGATGTGTTACCGCAAAAACTTGGACGACCTAAACCATGTGAAAGGTTTCTTTGGTAGCTCGAACTAGTAGAGGTCAAGGCGCTGTGTGACGAACAGAAGGGAGCTTGTCATTGTCATATAGTGCGGTTATCATGTGGCCTAGAGGTGTTCACCGTATTGTGCCAGATTCACTCATGAGGTTGATGTTGCACAGACCTTGGAGGTACACTCGTGGTATATTACATATCAGCAACCAGGGGCTCTTCTCAAGACTGCATCTCCATACGTCTCAGTCCGCGCCTGATTGACAGCAATGAAGTCTTTTGAGATTCTTGCTCGTCGAACCATGCGCCTACTATTCGCGCGACGGAACGCGTCGTATTTAGGTTCTCATTATTCACTGTCTTATTCTCTTACATTCGATTGTTTGCGACTTTCCAAAACCAATGACAACACACGGATGGCGTGCTGTGGTCGGAGTTTCAAAAGTCATACCCTGTTGACGCATGATTGGACATACTTCTGGTCATCGGAAACATATCAACCTGAGTGCATGTTTCAAAAATATATGCAACTCTCTTTCTTGATTTTCTTCGTTAAATCGTTCATCGCTTTTGCATCCAGGCAGGCATCATCATCCAGACTTAAGCTTTTGCACCTTGTACCCTGTATGGACTCCCTGCTAGAGATTTCGAGGGTTACATCATTCCAAAACTCTCCCGCATGATGGCAATCGAGAAAAGTGTACCAAAACGCTCTACAAATGGAAAGATGAATGCGGCCATCGAAATGTTCAAACTGCTCATCAGGCTCTGGTAGAATGCGTCTCACTCTTCCTGCCCCCACCTCTCTTGTCACTTTGGCAACTGCGGAGTTCTTGATCTTCGACTTCACTGAGAGCATTGTCAACGGATTCAACGCACAAAATCAACACTACCCGCCCATAAGCCCATAATTCAAGATTCCTTTCTCGTACCTACTCCATAAAGAAGACGATGAACTCTTGGACGATTTGCCTGCTCATCATGACGGCCGCAACAGCACACGCCTCGCTTGTAACAAAAACGCGAGCAGTTGAGGGTGGCACGTGCCATGCAAGTGTGGCGAAGGAAACGGTGGCTCACATGGAGCAGTAGGCCTAGTACATGTTTTTTGGGGACCAACGGCGCCTCCTCCACTCCACTGTTCATGTTAGGTTACAGACTGCCCACACTGAACCAAAGTATGCTAAGCCTCTGGGTGGGAGACAAGAGTCTGGGTATGTAACCGGTAAACAATGGTCCTTCTATAGAGAAGTCTACGCGTCACTCTTCGGACAACTACTCTTGCAACTGTCAGCCGAGTGCCTCCGAGGCTCGGATAGTCTTCTATTGTAATGGTTCGGTTACGGCCAAGGACTTCTTTATCTAGGAGCTAGCAGAAGGAATGACAGGACACTGCTCTAGAGAAGGTTGGGCCAAAATCTCGTTGCTGGTTGCGCTTGCGTCTATGATTCGACTCCTCTTGCAGAGTTTGTGTCATGGTTCATATGTGTCGAGAATGAAACTTTCTAGTCAACGTGTAAGACCTAGCTGAGCAAGAATACACAGTATCAATCAGTCCATCTAGTGGACGTTGCCCAGCTTCTGCATGCACTATTTGCCAATATCGTCATCTCTTTACATGGTGCAGGCTTTCGGTACAGCGGATATCAACATCCCTCTCTTACGTGGTCCCCAAGCGCTGAGCTCTCTTGGACATGCTCGTCCACGGATATAAGCCGGAAGCCGCTCCGCGGAGTGCCTTGGCGATCTGCCCTCAGTGCATTCTGCGAATCCAGCATCCTTTGCTTATTAGGGCCAATGCTATGAGATGTGCCATGGGCTTGGAGTGTCTCGTGAAGGTGGGGGAGACTGGCGATGTCGGGCTTATATGTTGTGCGTAGTCCTCGTTGTCTGACCGCTCGCCCTCCCACGTCTTCGCCAGTATCGTATCATCTTGAATCCGCCAACAACCGAACTATGTGTCCTATGCATCCATCCAGATGTTGAGTAAGGTAGCTCCGAAGCTCCCTGTGATGGCTGGTGATGACATGACTAATGTTTCGAGGTAGCGAAATCGGCTACGCGCAAGATGACAGAAATCGTTATCGAAACTACTGGCAATCACCACACAGTCTGCGATGTGCTGTCGAGAGACGTAGGAGACAAGGAGGACTGAGAGAAAGAAGAAGTGTTCGTGCGTTTTGGCGATGGAGACCACCCGTTCCCTACACCGCGCAGATAACGTCATAACCTTCCTTACTACGAACCTCGCCGCGTATCGCCAACGCTGCATTCTCCCACCCTCTCCATACATCGACCTGTTCTTCCAACGATTCCAATGATTGTTTTCTGTCGCTATGGTTCATCGAGGAATTGTTTTCCCGCATCAAAAGGCATATTGCCCAAATTACCTCGGACGAACGGCACAGTGGATACTGCGGCTAATTTGTGGCTGTCAGCCTCACTGCGATTCCCGAGGTTGCGACAGCTGCCAAAACCACAACTCCTGCTAGGCTTCACTAACACCTTCGGCATAGTTTACACAAACAAGTTGGCCATGTAAAACAGGTATGTACAATTCAAAGGTCCACATCTCATATGATGCATGGTCATTGACCACCTATGAACCCACATTACTCATCATTAATTCATAGAAGATTGGACAAGTCACCCACAATTTTGGGTATAAGTTTTGAAAGAACTACTGGTATATCGATTGCGCGAGCCGATTTCGAAAACACAATTACACAATGACACCACCGACGCTTAGGTAGTGTAGTAGAAGTCCGGTCGTACGTCACCCATGTCATCGATCTCGTCCTCGGTCTTGCCCTGCACCCAGTGGTCGCGCTTACCCTCCTTCCTGAGCTTGTTCTCACGCTTCAGCATGACGTGCATGAAGAGAGTTCCACCGAACAAGAACAAGAACATGTAGGCAAGGACGATACCGTGGCCAGTGCGGTAGTGTGGGGCCTCCCACTTGTTGTAAATGTTGGAGGACACGACACCGTTCATGTTACCCCAGCCGACAACGACACCAACCATGACACCACGCTTGAGCGAACCCTCGACGTTGTTGGAAGCCCATGTCAGCGTGTTGGAAACTGTGGGGTAGATACCCATGGCGCCTAGGAAAGTGGCAGCGTACTGGACATGCGGGTTCGTGGTGGCGAGCAACATTGCGAAACCGATGCATCCAATCAAAGACACGGCCATGTTGCAGATACCGCGCAACTTTGTCCTATCGGCGATCCAACCGACAGCAACTGTCAAAGCGGCAGCACAGGCGTAAGGTGGGACGGACAAAAGCTGGGCCTTTGTGCCTTTGTGACCCATGGCGAGAAGGATAGTCGGGAGGAAGAGCGAGAAAACGTACAATGGGCAAAGGCAACCCATGTAGATGACAGCATACCCCCAGGTCTTCCAGTCGCGAAGGGCGGCAAATACATGTCGACGGTCGATGCTTCCAACCTTGGCGCGGGCTTGTCCATCCAGCTTGAGTCGGCGTACAGCTCGTAGCTTCTCTTCGGGGTTAAGGAATCGGGCCGTGTCCGGGAAGTCGAAAACCATCCACCAACAGAAGATACCGACAAAGACTGTCATCAGACCCTCAATGATGACTATTCAGATTAGCAAGAGTAACATGGTTAGGATGTGGGAACATACAGATCCATCGCCAACCTTCGTAACCGCCTACTCCGTCCATCTCAGTGATAGCGGCGGCCAGCAAACCACCGAAAGAACCAGCGAGTGCTGCGGCGGAGAAGAACAGGGCGGCACGGAAACCAAGTTCCTGGCGCTTGTACCAGCAGCTGTCGCATTGTTAGCATGACGTCCGGCTCCGTGATAGAGTAACTTACGAAAGGTAGTAGTTGACACCAGGAAACAGACCCGCCTCGGCGATTCCGAGGAAGAACCGACATGCCAATAGACCGGCCCTGTTCTGGACAACACCCATGAGCGTCATGATGACACCCCAGGCGAGAATGATGGCGGTGAAGAAGACACGGGGCGACCATTTCTTGATGGCGATGTTGGTAAGTGGCTCGAATCCGGCGTAGGAGATGAAGAAGATGGTGAGGGCGACGTTGTAATCACGACCTCCCATCTTAAGAGCAGGTTCCATGTTTGCAACACGTGCGTTTCCAATGTTGGTACGGTCCAGGAAGGAAAGGAGATACAAGAGCGAGAGCCACGGGATCAGCCACTTGTCCATCTTCCAGACGAGTGCTTTGTCCTAGATGGTTTTAGTACGTCGCAGAACAGTCAAGAGGAAAGAGAGAGACGTACGAGTCTGGCGCGCTCCTCATCGCTTTTGCCGGCATCTGGGTCGGGATACTCATCGAGATCACTCGGAGAACTGATCTGGGAGCTGCTGACATCGTTGGCATAGATGGCCTGGCCCTTCTCGTTGGCCTCGAGGCTGGATTTCTGTTGTACGGCTGCCATGGTGTTTGGTGCCTGGGGGTGGACTGGAGTACAAGAGTCTGAGGAAACACATTCCAGAGGGGCAGCCAAGTGTCTCTATATGTACTCAGGCTCGCGAACGCCGTAGGTGTGTCTCCCGAAACGAGACGGACCCTGCTGGGGTTGATAGGACTAGGCTGCTAGCGCGACCCGGGACCCCATGGGGCGGTTGGATGGGACAAGATTGTGGATCTGACTTAGCCCGTCAATTGCTGCGTCCGAGCGTGGCGGTGGTAAGGGCGCCGAAGGGGGAATGATGCGATATCTCGACTTGGCGCTAGCGGCTGCGGTACCACGTTGCCTTTGGGTTTGTCAAATCTGTCACCAACCGACTTGCTGCCGGAATCCACAATGGTTTGTGCTTCACCGATCATGTTGGACGTCTACTCAGCGGATCCAAACCAAGCGGGTGTCCTTAGATTGGGTTTCAGCCTCCCAACTCCCATCCCTATGCCAGGACTGCGGACCGATAGCACTGCGGCGCATACGAAAGCAATTATTCCACCATGTCGGTCTTTAGGCAGAGCCCCTCGTCGCCCCGGGCCAAGCACATGTATTAGGAACTTGCTGCGTTCCAGAACGACCGGGACTTGCGTTAGATGGAAGTTCTGGGCACCGCCGACGCGACCATTCGAAGCCTCGCAAAAGCGCCACCCAAGACCTTGGCACAACGCCCTCCAGCATGGAGCCGCGGATAAGGGACGCGGCGGCAGGGTGTTGCTTTTCAGCCGGCAGGACGAAGCTTTTCACAGTGCTTCGTTCCGCGGTTTCGGTGGCGCCGTGTTACAGAGCCCAGAAATGGACGATATCCACGATGTGGTGTTGAGTTTCCAGCAGCGGAATGCACATCAAACGGCGGACTCTTCCCCGCCATCTGGGGAATTGTGGAGTGGCTTGGCAATGCTAAAATCAGCCGGACTTGATTAGGCCGCCCCGCTCACCAGGTGCTGAACTTGCCTGGTGTGCTCTCGAGAGTCCCGCTGTCCGCTACCGGGGGTAGAGCTTACGAGAGCCCAGATTGGTGCGTCGGATAAATGGAGCACTGGCCTCCTGCAATTCGCCAGCACCATCCAACGCCCACGGCGCCAGCGGAACAATGGAAGCTGCTTAGTCCTTGCATGGCCGCCTACAAGCATCATGGATAGTAATAGCATTGGTCTCTGGTAACTTTGAACGTCCGCTGGACCCGGACCACGGTGTTCAAGCGACACTGGGCGCGGCATTTGCAGCAAGATTTGCGTTACTCGCACGTGGCCCCGCAGCGGTATCGCAGACAGTTTGTAATCGTTGCGCTGCCCCGGCGGATAGCCTACGAATCCAAACACCAAGACGGCGTACACGATGTCATGCCTAGAAACGCCAACGAGCACACCAAGCTGATCGCCCATGTGCTCGTCGCGTGGCCGTCAGACGGCTTCCAGGCAGATCAGCGAACGTTGACTTCGCCCCTCGCCTGCTTGCACCATCTCAACGCTCTGCATCTCCCAATTACGTGCTGCACGATCATCTAGTTGCGTTACTGCGACGCACTCGAAATGCATGTCAAATACTCCCGCCTATGGCAGGGCTCCCCAGCTGCATTGCGAGCCGTCAGCGCCGGGAACGTGCGCTCGCCTTTTCGTAAACATGCTTGAAGAGAGATTGCCTGGCTCTGCGACCAACCACGCCGCAATAAAAAGACGGTATCCATACTCAATACTGACATCTCAACAACGAATTTAGAAGCAGATGCAAGGTAAGCCCCAACAAGCGTTTATTGCTTTTTCACTTCGCGAGAGCACCCAGAATCAGGGTCGCATTATCTCTTGGTATTCATTTATCTGTGTTATCAAGCGCGGACGTCGGCTATGCGCGTCTAGCAAACTATCGTATGCAACGTCGTCTAAGCGCAAACATCCAGTCTGGCAACCGATGGGTCGTGGTCGCTGATTTGCGCGTCGTATTCTGGCCATGTGTTTACGTGAATGTGTTCAAACTCCGCCTTGCTCTTCTTTGCCAAAGACGGCGAGACGAACATGTGGTCCAACTCTTGGGCGTTCATGTCGAAAAGGTAAGTGTAGCGCTCGACCTTGTCAATCTTGACTACCTCGTCCATATCCTTGAGTCCGCTGATCTTGGTGTACTCTTCCAGAGGCTGCACGAAGGCAAATTCGTTAAAGTCGCCTGCAGTCACGATGCGGGCGTTTTTGTCCTTTGAGAGGATATCCTGTATTCCACTGTCAGCCATGTTCTCGTCTTTTTCGCCAATTTCAATGATTCAGGGGCAGAAAAGGGCATTCCTTTCGTGCGAAGATGGCGTTCTTGGTAACACCGAAGGACGAAGGTACGAGAAGCTTGCTGCAGCCACCCCTCTCCGCGCCGCCGTGCCGCATAGAGCCGTAACCGACATTTGAACATACCTTGACAAAGTTTGCGGTGAGACGGGACTGCTCAAGACGATCGTCTAGAAGCGCATTGTTAGCGACTATTGTATGAGCTGATTCAGTTTGATGAACTTACCTACGCCACCGTTGACAGGTGGTCGAGCATCTCCGTGCAAGCTGCTGCTTCCTCCCTTGGAACCAAAGTGTACATTGACGGTAAAGAACACGTCCGACTTCTTCGCGCCGGCCTTTCCGATAACCTCCCATTGCGCGGCCAACGGCTTTCGGCTCGCTGTCCACGCAGCATTGGCGGGTTCGATACGTCCGGGGTTATACTTGAGCGTCGGGCCAGCAAGCACTTCGTTGGCATCGAGCGAACCACCTGGGTTGGGCTTGTAGAGGCGGATCAGATTTGGCTTGTACAGGTAGGCGACACGGATGTTACCACCTGGCTGGCCACCATCCTGATCGTCGACAGGCACGATGTCTGTGAATGTGTAGTTGGGGCCGCCTGCAGCTGAGATGGCAGCAGTCAGAGTGGTTAGGGTAAGGTTTGCGGATACAACTGCGAGAGGTCAGTATTAAAGTTATGCACGGGTTCACAAGCCGACGGTGTGTATCGTAACATGTATAGGACGCGTGAAAGGTAGGACAGCTCGTGCGTGGCCCGCTAGCGGATACCGCATCTGAACAGCGAGGGAAACGGTGTCAAGCAAACTTTCTAGAACACTTACTTGCGTCATTTGTAGGACCGTTGTCGTCTTGTACTTCCTGTACGAAGATGATATCTGGACTCTTCATGTAGTTCACAATGTGGTTTGCCAGGTCAGGATGGTGGTCAGACGTAGGTGCCAAGTTCTCCACGTTGTAGGCGCCAAAGGTGATGCCGTCGCATTTGCCGTTCGACACGAGCTTTGTCGCTGAAGGAAGGGTAGGCTTCTGGCTCTTGGTGACCTTGATCGCGGTCGTTGGGAGGATTCGGTAGAAACCGAAAGCGTAGCTGACGATACCAGTGATCTCGTCAATTGAATCACCCATCTTGGCGTCAGTGGGGTTCTTGGTTCCGTCGAGCGGAGTGCCGATGACGATTGTCTCTGGGTTGGCGTCCTTGTCGGTGATGGTCAATCCACCGCGGTCGTTGCGACCCGACACCTTCCAGTTTCCAGCAACCCACGTATCGCCGTATTGGTTGGGCTTGGTAAGCACAGTAGGCTTCTTGACCGTAACTAACTCGCCAGACAAGCTCTCCCAGAAGTCGAGACCGTACTTCTTAGGCTGCAGCTCAGGGTTCGCAACGCTGATCTGCGATACATTGTTCGGCACAGCGAAAACGTCTCCGCCATCCAAACTGCTGTACTGCTCGTTTGGTGGGTCGCGAGTATCTTTGCCAATGACCAGCGGCTTTACAGCAGCTCCTGAGCTGAGTCGCCCCTGTAATACCGGTGCCGAAAGCTCGGTCAGGTAGATGTAGTCCTTGTTCGAGCGGTACTCGAGCACCTTTCCTCCCACGACAATGGTATCGCCAACCGTCAAGTTCGCGCCAAAGGTGCGACCGAAAACGTACAAGGACTCGGATGTCCGTTCATCGCTGTCGGGCTTTGTCGATCGCAACCAAAGGCCATCAGGCCCCTTCGCTGTGACAACACCGGTTACGTTCGAAACAGTCTGGTCCTTGTAAGGCGAGAGGAACTTGTTGCCATTGATCTCTGCAATCGTAAGCGCAGTAGATACTGCCACAGACGCCGAGAGGGCGAGGAACCGTGTTATAGGTGCCATAACGAATGGAACGAAAGTGATTCGGAATGGTATCCTCCAAAAAACTGTGGCTCCGGCCCTATCTTCTTATAATCCCCATACTGCCATGCAACCATGCGTTCCAAGAACCCGGTCCCGGTGCTCTATCAATGACGATCGCGCTACACTACACTACACTTGACCTGTTCCTGACTTTTATCGCCGCATCGCCGCCCGGCCTAGCCGTTGACAATCCACCGTCACTAACTCATAGTTGCACTTGCCTATCAGAGCAGGAGAATAGCATCTCGCCGCTCACGCGCGAGCTCCGATGCCTCTTGGCAATACCACAAACTTTCTTGTCGTGCTTGACCACTTTATCGACGCGTGCTGCGGCGCGTGTGCTGTCATTGGCTTGCTTTCGAGGTGCTGGGGTGCGGGACCCTGGCTGGGCGCGGGCCGAGGTCGTAGCTACTTCGGGAAGGTGGACGGTGATTGGTGCGAAAGCGGGATGCTGGGAGATTGGGCGGCGGGTTCCGCTAGTGGTGGGGAAGCGATCTAGGGACATTGCTATCAATCAGACGGGAGAGATAAGACACGTGTGTTATTGTCGCATGCGGATTATAGGAGGCGAGGCTTGAGCAGGTGTGGCGGTGGAAGGGACGGGTGATAGAAGGATGAAGGATGGTGGAAGATGAAAGACGGGGGCGAATAGGAGGAGCGCACGTGGACTTGGCGTAACAATTTCGATCTTTGGTGTAAGGGCATATTTATTTCGTAGATGATGGTTCTAGCATCGGACGCGTGATGATGTGTCATGAGATATGCAAGCAGTAACAAGCTCGTGCCTCGTAAGTCGTACTTGATTAAAATACAAACCTAGAGGTAACCCGTCCTTAACGTAGGAAAATGCAGGATACATCGAGCACGTATGGGTCATGGTATACTTGGATGCAGAACGTAAAGAAAGGAGTTTCTTCTTAAGCAGCACTAGCAATTGCGCTTCATGCAATAATGATACTGATAGTCACGCATCTGCAACGTGTAGTAACCCAGCCTTCTAATCCTCTTCACTTTCCCACCCGTACCCTTTATCCCACATGCTATCATTGCCCAAGCCTTCAGAGAGCCAATAAGAGCGCTCTTTCGTGTACTTTGCGTCCCTCTTCGCTTGAGCTATGGCAAGCGCTACTGCCATTCTGGGAGTCGGTGTTTTCGATGGCGGGTGATCTTTGCCAACTGATCAGTTCGTCAGTGTCCTAGGATGAGCAAGGAGGAGGGCGACATACCCATCTCCGTATCTCCATCTCCTGTTGCATCATGTTTGGCATCCTCCTGGGTTCGATCTACACTGCTGATGCTATCGTTGCGGCTGATCAGGCAAGCTTCGTTTGAATTAGATATTCTAGCTTTCTTGGGCTCGCCGTAGTCTACGGAGCGAGCGAGTGAGGAAACTCGCCGTTTCGAACCGGTCGCTGCGGACCAAGCATCTTGTGGGTGAGCAGTTTCCGGTCGAGTGGACGTAGACCCTTGGCCGATAGATGGAGTGAGGAAATGGTGACTCTTCCTGGAACCTGCGCGCTCTGGTGGCCTTTGTATATGCTCTCCTTGAGTTGGTGCTGGCTCAGGCGACCGCGGATTGTCAAACGGGAACTCGTACGGTGTTGGGGGTAATCCCATCATCACGATAGGGTGTGTCAGGTACGACATGTCTGAGTTTCGACGATGTCCTCTTCCTCCCGTTCGTACCGCTCGTTGAGGTCTAAACTGCGAGACTGGCTTACCCAATGGGTTGCGTGGACTAGATGAGATACCCGGTAGGCTTTTCTTTATCTTTCTCCAGACAGCTGGAAATAGTAAAGTGTTAGCCAGCTGATCTGAGAGGGTGAGATGGATGTCATTTACCTGGAGTCCTTGTTATCAGACAATCTTGGAACTTGACACGTATACGAGTGGGGTCCTTGAGTGATGTGTCTTCTGTCGATGGTAGCGAGGAAACTTGCTCTGGAGAAGTTCGTATATCATCGGCTGGTGGAGATTGTTGTGCGAAGACTGGGGCAGACTCTGGCAACGATGGCGTTGGTGAAGTCGCCCATGAAGGGTTCAGAGCATTGTATCGCCACGGTAGGTATTCGAATTCCATTTCCTCAATGTTTTGAGCTGCAGTAATGAGCTCACTAACACCACCTGGGTAGGTTGAATAAGCTATGAGGCGGTAGCATGCTTCGGATATAGGTGCCTTCTTTTTTTCGTCCTTTTTCGTGATGTCAATGAGAAGCTTAGCCGTTACGTGACGGAAAACTTCGAGTATGAGATCAACCAGCAACCGGCTTGCCAGAATATCCTCTCGTCGCCTCTCAAGGATCTCAAGAGATTTGACCTCTTGGCGGAACTGAGGCGTTATGAGGAGTTGAGGGGACTTGCAGATCTGTGATTCAAGGAAATATTTTCGAATCTCAATCAGATCAAGGATACCCCGCTCCAACTCTAGATAACGTTGAAACATAAAGGGGTGCTCGACCAATCTCTGTACAGGTGCTTCTGAGAGTACCCAAGGCTCTGGTATGATAAGCGGCTCTGGTGCTTTGAGGCTTTCGGTAGCCTTACAGTAGATGCGAGATTTCAACTCGTCACACCGCTCCAGGGCCTGCACCTCCTGTGCAGCTATGAGATGTTGCATGTTGGCCCTTCGTTCTGCAGTAGCAGCATCAATTGCATCCCAGGAAGCTCTTCTCGCAATGGGAGGGCTATGAAGCTGTTAGCACATCGTCGTAGCATTCTGCCTGCTACATAGACAGTAGGATTTTCGATGTTTTCCAGAGCGATGTGTGTAGACAGCAGAATACTACGCGCTGCCGCTAAGTCCTCTTGCACAGGGAGAAGTATAGGATGCCGTAAGAACATACTGTTAAGAAGTTAGCTGGGTATGCTGATAACTCGTAGTGGGCGCCTCACCCGATAGATAGAGTCCGGTGAGGCACGACCCTCCACGTTTGTACCGACCGTGTTAGACTCTTTTTCGACCGTGGCGTCTATGGTTGGCGTCGCGCTGTCCGATCTGCCTCTGCTTACGAAGGCATGTAGTTCATTGGCCAGGGATCTGGGGAGATCTGCCTCGTACAAATCCGTGTTGGTATCATCGCTCGTGGGAGAACAAGTCTCACCGTCCCCAGGACTACCGAAAACCACAGATGACGACATAATGTTGCGATTTCGGGAAAGGCTTGGGTGTGTATGGGTGCTTGCGTTTATTCCTTTAGCGAATCCTGCATGTTCTTTCGATGCGCGACGGATGAAGGCTTGTCCAAAGAGCTGTTGTAGCAATATTTGTTGAGTGATAGCCTACACACGTTAGTAGGTTACTTATCCCGCGCACAACTTGCTCACCAGACTTGCGTTGCCAATGGCAATGAATATACTGAGTATGTACAAGGGAACATTATGGTGTTCTGGGGATCAAAGCACTTGTGTGGTCTTTCTGCCGTCCAGATCATCGAGGGAAGCGCATACCTAGTCGTGTGAAAAAGGAAAGAAAGACTGTATGCCGGTAGGGGAAGGCACTAGGTCGAACCTCGCAACAGAAGGAACAGATGTAGAATCCCTTCAACACCCTCAACACTTCTACCTCCCAACCCCGTAGCAACCTGGTAGCTCTTGTACCACCGGACGTCCCTCTTTCGGTTGCCACATTTCTACTCCTGGCATCTCGTACCTTTCCAACATCTTCCATTCGAACTTTGCAGGTCTCGGCTTCAAAGATTGCTCCATCACAACAACACTGACACCATACGGCTTCTGCTCGTTTCCATAAGTTCGTATCAAGCTGGCTCGATTTCTTCTGATATTCTTGCGCCTTTTGGCCCGGCGATACATTAGGATCAGCACAAACGCCGTTATAGCTGCAGTAAAGACTGCGCCTACAGCTATGCCCGCTATCGCGCCGGGTGGAAGAAACATTGCATATAGGTTGGTCGGAGTTGAGGACCTTGGGATCTTTGTCGGAGTGATGTGAGTCGCAGACGGGATGGCGGTGGCTACGATCGTTCGATTGTTTACGGCGAGTGGATCGGAAATATATCCTAGTCTTCGATGTGGAAGAGTCGATTGCGATAGTGTATGTATGAACGTGGCCATGGATGTCTGGGAGTAATGAAATGTTGATTTTATGATTGTCGACGACTTACGCAGCGCACTATTCAATACAGTTCCGGCTCATAGACGAACGGCGAAAAGCACAGCTACTTGCACACCATCTCGCATGCCACTTTGCCGTTCACAAAGCACAAGGAGAAATGATTCGTAAGATCAATAGTCGTTCATTTCCACATCGCGCCGATCTGACAAGGCCTATTATTACCAGCAACTTTAAGCGGAAAACTCGTTAGCATATATTACTTCTTTAGGATCGTAAGGCCTAAGGTGGTCTGAGATCAGGCTGTGCCTGAGCGTTGAAGGATTCGGCTGACATCGAGAGCGATGAATTCGGAGTAAATCTGACCCGCGCGCCACGACGCATGGTACAGAAAAGGGGATTTTTGTATCGTTGGTGGCGTTGTGTAGGTACAGCTGTCAGCTGCATATGA
>Ga0058698_10000611_pt1 | contig 19050 bp, 25 predicted proteins | sample AgamicAsSfe_FD_67288 | JGI IMG/M metagenome (GOLD analysis project Ga0058698, IMG submission 67288) | Agave microbial communities from Guanajuato, Mexico - As.Sf.e | ecosystem: Host-associated > Plants > Phyllosphere > Phylloplane/Leaf | place: Guanajuato, Mexico | collected 2012-05-30
GTCTGAAGGGTGTGAGGGGAAGAGGGGGAGGGCGAAGGAGGGCACGTACTGTGTAGAGAGTGCGTGTATTGCTTGGTGAGTTGATTTGTGCTGCTGGTGGTGTCGGTGGTGAGCAAGGTTGTATGTATGGTATGTAGTATGTCGCTATCCAAGCAAGCTCTTCGGCCCTACAAGCACCATTACCTCAACAAGGCCGGATCCATGACCATTCGACCCGGACATTGGACAACGATGACGTGCCGAAGCCGGATGGAGGCAAGCGTTCCGGTTCCGGTTGTGCATATGGCATGTGCTGAAACGGTGGAGGTATGTGATCGGCAGTGTACAGTACTCCCCCGACACGTACTGCCCCTTACTACACTACCGTAGGATGGCTACAGGTATACATTGTCAAAGTGACTATTATTATGATCAGGATCATGTTGATGTGGTGAAGTGTGGCGAGTTCTCTGAGCTGTGCTACGTGAGGCGCTCGCTCATACAGCGCTCTCATCCTTCCTTGATTCCGTGGGCTCTCAAGACCTTGCTTAACTCATTGACTCATTGACTCGCCAAGAGAGCGCTTGAGAGTATAGAGCAGGAAGTTGATGTCTGTGACTCGCTTCATTGACATCTTCTAGCATGGTTGTCAGACCACAATCGAAGCGTGGAGAGTGCCCAAAAGGCGGCATGGAGATGGTGAAGACAAGATCAGAAGAAGGAATCGTGCACGAAGATTGCCACGGGAGTGAGATGTATTGAAGAAACATGTAAATAAATGTATGTATGATACCCTATATCACGATAAATGTCTGAAATGCGTGTCGCCGCTGCAGCAGTGTCCTGTGGCCAAAGGACAACTCCTGCAGGCACCGACGACAACAGTACAGCATTGCTTTTCGAAAAAATGGGAAAGATTACAATCCTCCCCCGTTCAATCCTCTTTTGCCCATTCCTCCTCTCTCTCTCTCTTCCTTATTCCAAGCGCTTCACGCTTCCGTCCGCTTTGCTAGGTAGACAACCCTAAGACGACCACCCGAAGCTATAACTGAGCGCGGAGTTCTGGTTCGAGAACGCAGGGCCATTGTGCACCTGGAAACGTCCACACTCCCACAGACACTTGGCTGGGTAGAAGACAATGCCCATGGACACGTTGTTCGCCGCAAAGTTGCCACAGGCCTGGGCAGCGTCACAGGCAGTCTTGTAATTGCCAGAGGCCTCGTCGACGGCCGTATTGGGCACGGTTTGGTACGTCCCATTATTTGCCGGCCCGTAATACAGGGACATGGGTTTGTTGGCGGCGCCGGCAGAACCAGTTGGCTGCACGGTGTTGCAATAAGCGATGTTGACGTTGGGTGTGCCTGTGGGGTGAAGGATTAGAGAGTGCATAGTAGTAAAGGGGCAAAGGGGCCGGGAAGGACTTACAAGTTGAACCTGCGGTCGGGGATGCGATGGTTGGTGTAGCAGAGCACGTGGATGTCGCAGCGTTGACGCTGTTGCAGTTTGCGCCATTGGCACAGATAGTAGCGGAGTTGGTGTTACAAGCGGCACCGTTCGACGCCGTGGTGGTGATGTAGTCGCAAGTCGAGGTGGACGGACCTTGACTCTGGCACGTAGCGATTCCAGAACCACAGACAGTCGCTGCGTTGGTGTTGCAAGCGGACGAAACAGGGGCAGTCGTGGTGATGTAGTCGCAAGTAGAGGTGGAAGCGCCCAAGCTCTGGCAGGTAGCAGTGCCGGAAGCGCAGACGGTAGCCTTGCCGGTGTTGCAAGCGGCGGAGACAGCAGCGGTGGTGGTGATGTAGGCACAGCTGGAGCTGGAAGCGCCCAGGCTTTGGCAGGTGGCAGTACCAGCAGCGCAGACGGTGCCGCTGGCTGTGTTGCAGGCAGCAGAGACAGCAGCAGTCGTGGTGACGCGAGCACAGGTTCCAGCAGAGCAGGTAGCGACGCCAGATTGGCAAACGGTGGCAGAGGCGGTATTGCAAGCGCCACCGATCGAGCTCTGAGTAGTGGTAACAAGAGCACATTGTCCAGCGGAGCAAGTAGCGACACCAGACTGGCAGACAGTGGCGGAAGCAGTGTTGCAAGCGCCACCAATGGAGCTCTGAGTAGTGGTGACAAGGGCACATTGACCAGCGGAGCAAGTAGCGACGCCAGATTGGCAGACAGTGGCGGAAGCAGTGTTGCAAGCGCCACCAATGGAGCTCTGGGTTGTCGTCACCAAGCCACAAGTGCTGGTGGATGGTCCGACGCTGGAACAACTTGCACTCGCGCCACAAACGGTGTTTGCGGCAGTGTTGCAAGCGCTTGAGAGAGCAGCTGTCATGGTGACACCCGATGGGGTTGCAGCTGCACGAGTAGGTCCACAGGTGCTGGAAGAGGCACCAAGTGAGACGCACATGTTGGAAGTAGCACAAACGGTTGCGCTGTTGGTGTTGCAAGCAGACGAGAGACTGGCGGTCGTGGTGGTGACTGCAACAGCCTGGCAAGTGCTCGAAGACGCACCGAGAGAGGCACAAGTGGCCTGGGGACCGCAAACAATACCAGCATTAGTCTGGCATGCGCTCGATTGAGCTGCGGTGGTAACCGGAGTAGCAGAGCAGGAGCTAGAGGCACCGAGTGATACACAGCTGGCAGTAGAGCCACAGATGGTAGCGGAGTTGGTGTTGCAAGCGCTTGCGATCGAGGCAGTAGTAGTAGCGACGGCAGCTGCGGTGGCCAGGCAAGTACTTGAAGACGCGCCGAGAGAGGCACAAGTGGCCTGGGGACCGCAAACAATACCAGCATTAGTCTGGCATGCGCTCGATTGAGCTGCGGTGGTGACTGGAGTAGCCGAGCATGAGCTGGTGGACGAACCAAGAGACACACAGCTGGCCGCAGCACCACAGATAGTAGCTGAGTTGGTGTTGCAAGCGCTGGCAATGGAGGCAGTAGTGGTGGCGACAGCGGCTGCAGTGGCCTGGCAAGTGCTAGATGATGGGCCGAGGGAAGCACAAGAGGCCTTCGCTCCACAGACTATACCTGCATTAGTCTGGCAAGCGCTTGACTGAGCAGCGGTAGAAACAGGGCTGAGCGAGCAAGAGCTAGATGAGGCACCGAGAGAGATACAGCTTGCGGTTGAGCCGCAGACGGTGCCCGAGTTGGTGTTGCATGCACTAGCAGCTGAAGCGGTGGTGCTGGTACGAGTAGCCGTGGCGGAAGTGAGTGCAGCACCGGTGAGCGAGGAGCAAGTACTCGCGCCGTTTCCGATCGGCGTGCAGGTGGCAGTTGCGGCGCAGACGGTGTTCGAGTTGGTGTTGCAAGCACTGGACATGGGTGCGGTAATCGTGGAGGGGCCGCAAGTGCTGGAGGAGGCACCGAGGGATGAGCAAGTTGCCGAAGGACCACAAACTGTTGCAGAGTTGGTGTTGCAAGCGGAAGACAATGGCGCAGTGGACGTAGCGGCGGCAGATCCGATGAGGTTACCGTTGGCGTCGAACGGGTTGGGTGTGCCAGGAAGAGCGTAAGTGGTGAGCTCTGAGAGACCACCACATTGCTCGGTGGTGTTACCAGCACATGTTACCCAGGGGTTAGTCGGCACGCCAATGGCTTCAGTTGAACCAGTGCTGAAGCTGTTGCCACAGTAGCATTGGTTCGAGTTCTCCACACCGAAAAAGGTTGCCTGGAAGCCGGTACAGTAAGTAGCGCAGGTCTCGAGGTTCATAGTCTTAGACGTAGTGTTCGACAGCGTAAGAGCGGCAACAATGGCACTCCCCTTCTTGGCTGCAGGCTCATTGACGATACCGAGGTAGTTGTACGCTTGACCTTGACCACCGTTTGCCGTGGAAGCATAGACGGTGGCTGGTGAGACAGCACCACTGACCAGACGTGCGCCACCAACAGCAGAGTTGTATGTGATACTGTTGATCACGTTCTTGAGGTAGCAGTTGCCTGAGACCCATGAAATGTCGATACAGCCGGGGTAAGAGGCACAAAGATCGGCACAAGCACCAAGGCTGTTCTCTTGCAGGGCATAGATGGTGCCTCCACCTTGGCGATCGATGCCGCACTCAATCTGGAAAGTTTGACCACCTGAGGTGTAAGTCGTCCCGTTTGCAGCTGGGCAGTTGATGCCAGTGGTCGTTGGAACAGCGGCGCCTCCAGTGGCAGTTCCTGAACCACCAGTAGCAGTGGCGGACGGCGCACTGCAAGCGGATGCTGCGGCAAAGACGGGCTGGTTGGCATTGCTGGCCTTGTAGAAGGACAAGTGACCAGGGCCACCACAGGTCTCGGTGACATCGGCAGCACAAAGACTGGTACATTTTCCACAAGCTTCAAGCTCAGCGGTAGGGTCAATAGTGTTACCACAGAAGCATTGATCTGTGTACTCGACTCCAAAGTATGCTAGATGATGTCAGTGAATAAATTCATACATGCTACTAGGTCAACATACAAAAGCCTGAACAGAAGTTTGCACAGTACTCGACAGTCATCTGGCTCGTTTCTGTGCTAGATCCATTGAGTGCTCTTGCCGTGGATTTGATATCAGATCGGTAGAACGGCTCAACAACACAGTTGACGTAGTTCCAGTTCGAAAGTGGAGTAGAAGCTGTGTTGTTAGGAGTAAAGGTCGCTGGAAGGTTGGGACTTGCCATGCCATTGGCTCTGATTGATGTCAGTATTCGTATGTGTCTGTGGCACATGGTGAAATTTTGCTACTTACGTGTACAAGTTCAAGCGACCAGATCCTCCGCATTGCTCACCAGCAGCGCCTGCGCAAGGAAAGTTGCAGCCGCCAGTGCTGTCGACGGTAGTGGCCTGGTTGATGCGGTCACCACAGTAACATTCCGATCCATACTCGACACCGAAGTAGGTGAATGCAGCGCAGTAACTAGCACAGGCCTCCACTGTCATGTTGTTGAGCCCGACCATGGAACCACCGTGAAGGGCGCGAGTATTGGAGAGACCATTGTCGAATGGCTCGACAGCACAAACAGAATATGTGAAGCCACCAGCGGACTGAACAGGTTGAGGGTTTGTTTGTGCAGAGGTCAAGGCAGCAAGGCCAGCCGCTACCAGAGCGGGACCACGAATTGCGGAATACATGCTGCTGAGAGGATTGAAGTCGACCGGCACAGCCAGAAGAACCTTTTCACGCAGTGAAGCTGGGATGGAATACAATGAGTGATGCTTGAGAAGAGGACAGCACGTAGCTATTATACAATACCAGAGAAGTCAATAATACGCATGTGCGGAATCTAGACAGCACATTCCAGGGGCGGGATCAAGGTGATGAGTATGTTCCAATGCTTCCGTATGGGAAAAGTACTCCACGGGACGTGCATGATACGAGCACGATCTCCACGTTGAATCTCGGTTTTGTCGTATGCAGGGGTTCATGCGGTAGTACTGTAGTGAAAGGGGACTCATATCAAGTGGGGAGTGATATCGGAATGGCAAAGACGTCGACGATCCCATGTGAGTCCAGTCTGAGTTGAGGAGTATGGCCTTCAGTCGATCATAGTCCCAACTGTTCTTCGAGTATGAAGTCTCTGAAAATAGGCATTGCTAGGTGTAATTTGGGTACCGTCCGTGAGGAAGCAGACGGCTTGATCCGCCCCCATTATTGATCAAACACGAGGCGGAGAAGACGACACAATGGATCGGTAGTCCCGGGCAGCATTGTTCGCCCCTTGCAGTAGTGAGCAACAAGGCAAGCCCCGTTTGATGCACAGACGTCGTAGGAGCTTTTTACGGCTCGCGGCGATTTTCTCGTATTGACTTCCAGACGCGTATTCAGCTCGGCACTACCAAGCCTGCCTTGACGTGGGCGTTCTTTGTACTCTTCACATCTTTGCACGGTTCCTGAACGCGGTGATGGCAATATGGGAGGGGCGTCTCGGCCGAGGGGTCTGCCGGACAATGTGAAAAGTAAAAGTCAGAAGCCCTGGCGGCGATCAATATTGATTGGGAAAAGTGATAAAAAGAGCCAAAAAGGTTACTCTTCAGCCGTGCTCATCGGGCCTGGCTTGAAGTGCCATCAGTCGAGGATCCGAGGTGAGCATGAGGCTTGGTCGTGATTTCGTGTTAAGTGTTCTCTTCACAAGTCCAGTGTGATATACATTGTCACGACCACCTACTCTCGTGCCGGGGTGCTCGTCCTGGCTGGGCATTGTGTACGATATGCCGCGCTTTAGCAAGGGAGATATATGGCATCGCTGACTGTAATCCTGGTCATGAATTGCTAGCCATAGAGCTGCCCGCCTATGGCAGGAGCACCGTGAAAGCTCGAGTCTGTGACTTTTCGCAGATCGCGCCCCTACCCAGCTCGAGTGCGTGTCGTTGTAGGCTTCCACCACGAATCTCCGCCTTCTTCAAAGCTGCGCTATATCATCGCCATCATCACAAGATATGTATAGCTGCTGCTAATCCTGTTGACCTCTCCTTCTTTCTGTCGCCATTTCACAACTACAGCGGACAACAATGGGTCGTTGCAAGCAGAGCAATCTGAAAGCCCTCCTCGTACCTTACATGCGCTCGCTCTCGAAACGTCTTCACGTGATCTTTTTCTCACTTCACCTCACAGAACACCTGTAAGCCTACCTGCGTTCGTTATACGCATATTCACCCTCACCAAACGCAAGGCCATATGCAAGCAGGTCGTGCTGTCACTCCGTAGCAAGATGAGGATCTAGCCACCGCTCCGATTGTGTTGTCTACATAGCTCCGCCACCGAGTCCCACCCGTAGGCTACGCGCTCCGGCGCAGGAATCTGTGCTCTCTGGGGTGGACTCAATGCTGCCATGAGGCAACCCAGTCAAGCACGTTTGGAGGTACCGACGAGCCGTCCTCACAATGGGAAAGCCAGCCCGAGCAGCTCGCCCGCAGAAGATGTCCTGGACCGTCTGCGCAAAGCCGGAACAGATTTACATGCACATGTGCAGTTGATGGACCATATTGACTTTGCTGCGACCTCGCTCGGACCTCTGTCAACATGGTCTCAAGAGCTGGCAACGCAGGTTTACCTGATTATGATGACTCCTGTTCCCCAGAGTATAACCTTGGGGCCCGATTCCATTGTACTGTATAATGCGGCATATGGCAACCTGATCCGCGACTATCATCCTTCTTACTTTGGCCGTTCGGTAACAACGTGGGCTGAATGGGCACCTTACTTTCCGACCATGCAGAAGATCATGACTGAAGCTGCCAACAAGGGTCGTGCTGTGCAAGAAGATCACTTTGTCATGTATCTACCTGTCGAAGGGATCTTTGAGGAGGTTTCGATGAGCATCACCGTGATTGCTCTTCATTCGCCACTATCGGGCTTTCATGCTACTTTCCAAGACACTACCTCATCAATGGTCAGAGAGAGGAGGGTCGACAGTCTGAAAGAGTTCTCAGAGTGCTGGAAGTCCGCAGATAATCTAGACGACTTATGGATGAAGCTTTTCAACCAATTGGGTGGTAGACCGAATCAGTTCTGCTTCACGACATTGTATACTGCTAGTTCGGCAGTAGATGCCGGGAATGCTTCGGACACATCGAGCGGCGGTGGCGAGTCGGAGGATGTGGTCTATACTGTATATCCTGATACAAATGTCGACAAGACAGACTACTTGGCGACTATTGACTTGACAACCACTTCAAATTCTCTCGACACATACTTTCGAAAGGCTCGATCGATCAGAGCTCCAGTACTGATACCACACGAAGTCATTCCAGAACCTTGGCAGCAGTTGGCACAATGCAAAGGCTTCCACGACATCTGCCGGCAAGCAGTCATCATTCCGAGTAGTTCGAACAAGCTCACAAAAGTACAAGCCTTTCTGGTTCTTGGACTGTCAACTCGAAGACCATACGACGATGCATACAGGACTTTCCTGCTCGAGGTACAACGGATCCTGGCGGATCGTGTCATCAACATAACAACAGCAAGAGAAGCCGCAAATAAGAAGCGAGATATGGCCAAACGTGCTCGCATCGAAAAAGATCTCATTGAAAAGGAGCTTGCACTCCGGAAACAGGAAGCAGAACTTGCGAGCAACAAGGTAGATAGGTTGGCTGAAGTTGCGGAAAGCGTAGAGTAAGTCATGCTCCTCGCCGTAGCCAGGAATGACCTGGGTAGAGTGCCGTGGTAGTGATTGCCGGGACATCTGTTATTATGCTCACAGCATAGAAACCCGGCAAAGCCTTCCGCGGCACTTCCTGCAGCTTCCCATGTTCTGTCGTATGGTGAACTTGTACTGAGTCGATCGCAGAATAGGTGTCTTCGAGCAAACAATAACGGGCACGGTAGTTGCTGCCAATGTGAGACACAAAGAAGAGTACGTCTTGGTCCGGGACTAATGTCTCCAGGATGCATATTACAGAATCAGTGGTTTGTCAAAGAACCCTGACAGTGTAAACGATGCTTTTATGGCAGCCGTCTTCGAAGAGGATGTCCCAGATATTGTGACTGAATGGACCGCGCTCGCGCAAGGCGAGCCAAGGACCTTCCAGCTCAAGTTTCGAAACCGCAACCACGGCTTGGCTGCCTGTATGCCGATCAAGGCCGCAGATGGCATCGTCACTGGAGTGCATGGAATTCTTACCAACATCACGGCGTTGCGCCAAATGAGCGCAAATGAGGAACGCTTTGACCGTTTCCTGCAGATCGTGCCGTCTGGCATTCTCATCACTGATCCCTTGGGTGGTGTGATCTTCGTGAATGACGGCTGGTTCGATCGTAAGCACTCTAGACACCATCTACGTATCACATTCATACTGACCAACTCAGTTACCGGACATGCTCGAACCAACTCATATGATGATATCGTCTGGCCGAACGTCATTCTTGAAGAGGATCAACCTAAGCTAATGAAATACTTCAAAGAGGTTCTTGAGGGGAAGGAGGTGAAGTTCCAGATCAGGACGAAGAAATGTTATACCAACAGTGCAGGTGAAAACTGTGGCCCCGCCTGGGTGCAGGTGACAGGCATTCCAGAACTGAATGAAGAGGGTGGCATTGAAAAAATGATTAGTACCGCTAGCGACATCAGCCGTAAGCACGAAAACTCATGCGATTTACAGGTGCGCGCTGATCAAGATTAGATCTCAAGTTCGCAGAACGGTTGCAACAAGCTCGACTTGATGAGGCCATTGAGGCACAGCGTCAACAGGAAAAGTGAGTCTTCGCGAGCCAAGACCTTGATGTGAGGACTAACACTTTCTGCACTTTAGTTTCGTCGACATGACCAGTCACGAGGTGAGCATGCTTGGATCTGTCCTTGAATTGGTGCATACTAACAGTTTGCAGATCCGGAACCCACTGTCGTACGTGAGACATTCTCTGACTGTAAAGGCTGTGCTGATCCTTACAGAGCTGTTGTACATTGCGCCGATTCGATTATAGACTCGCTATCCGACATGAGCAAAATCGTCAAGCAGCGAGAATCATTACCTGAATTCAATCGCAAGCACGCAAATGACGAGACCAGACTGCTTACCGAAGCCATCAGCAGCAGTCTAGAAGCCGTGGAAACAATCTCTTCCTGCACGTCGCACATGCGCCGCATCATCGACGACATCCTCACGCTCAGCAAACTAGATGCAAACTTACTAAAGATCTCGCCGTCTCGGGTGGATACTGGTGCATTTATCAACACGATCCAGAAGATGTTGGAAATCGATGCAGAAAGAGTTGGCGTCGTGCTACAAGCACAAGCAGACGTGTCGGTTTCGAACCTCAATGCTGAGTGGGTCGAGATAGATCCAGGACGAGTGACACAGGTATGTCTGGCTTCTTCTCCACCCATGAGAACGAGAAGTTCGTGAGCAGTTCGTTACCGGCCCTCCTTCCGCGTGGTCTGTGTTCAGAGACTGTTATCTTCTAGTGGATGTGATAATGTTGACGCCGCTGACAACTATAAGGTCATTCTAAATCTAGTAACCAACGCAATCAAATTCACCAAAGAAGAGCCCAACGCAAACCGCCACGTCTCTGTCGACATGGGCGTCTCAGACTCTAGACCTACCACACTCCCAGTAGACTTCACCGTCGCGTCCACTATTGCCTCAGATGGCCTGTTCACCGACGACCACTCAACCGAAGCCCCGTGCTATCTCTGGTTCGTAGTCAAAGACACCGGCTGTGGAATGTCCGCATCCGAACAACGGCGAATCTTCTCACGCTTCGCCCAGGGAAGTGTCAAAACACACAGCGCCTATGGGGGAAGTGGCTTAGGTCTCTTCATCAGCCGCACGCTCGTCGAGCTGCAAGGCGGTGAGATTGGCGTAGCGTCGAAACAAGGAAAGGGGTCTACGTTTGCGTTTTATATCAAGACGCGCAGATGTACTCCGCCTCCTGCTGTCGCGCTCACAGCTTTACCGAGCTTATCTAGTAAAGCATCGCAGCTGAACCTCGGATCAGCAACTGCGAAAAATGCAATCAGCGTCCTGATTGTGGAGGACAATCTCGGTAAGCTCAGTCCCGTCCCACAAACCTCCCCCATATCCACTCACAGCATCACTGATACCCACCCAGTAAACCAACGCGTCCTCTCCAAACAGCTCACCAAAGCCGGCTACATGGCACACGTCGCCAACAACGGTCTCGACGCCCTCTCCTTCCTGCAAACAACCCGCCACTGGCGCACCTCCAGCTCCGACGACCTATACCTTTCTGAACTCAACGGCGCGGACGACAGAAAAGACGTCGACGTCATTCTCATGGACATTGAGATGCCCGTGCTGGATGGCTTGTCGGCGGCGAGGAGGATACGAGAGTTGCAGAAGAGTGGTGAGATTGTCACAAGGTGTTTGCCGATTGTGGCGGTGAGCGCGAATGCGAGGGCGGAGCAGGTGAAGATGGCGTTGGAGGCTGGGATGGTGAGTCTGTGCTGTGATTCGTGGTGATTTGTGGATTGCGTGTTGGAGAATGTGAGATGTGGAAGAAGGCGTGAAAACCGTGAGGATATGTGCTAACGCGTGTGAACGCCTAGGATGACTCCATAGCCAAACCCTTCCGGATCCCTGATCTGACGCCAAAGATCGAGCGGTTGGCCAATTGGGCGAGGTCGCAGCAGCAGCAGGAACGGGAGCAGTGATATCAACTTCTCTCACTGTCACCGATTGATCGCGACCGGAACGTTGTTCAAGCGGCCTCTACAGCACAGTCACTACAAAGCAGGCGCACCTGATCAAATCGACAGGCCTGCATGCATTGATGCTCATCCAAGCCCGTCTGCTGCAGCTGAATATATGCAGGCAGATCTAACATAATTCTTGTCAGCTAGTTGGTAGACGATCTATCGCCGGAGCGAAGCAAGCGAAGACCAACAAGACGGACGCAATGGTAACAATCTCTTGCATGTCCACCATATTAGGCAGCAACCCCCACATCGCCGCACCGCACCGCACCGCACCTCACGGCACGGCACGGCACCTCCGAGCATCCTACCGCACCGCAGCTGCAAGCCCACACCCGCATCCGCCCCGCCCTCGCTCCTATCACCGTGTCGACGCCTCCACTCAATTTCTCCGTCCGGGGCAGGGTCAAAGTGCGCGACACGATATGCGACAATCTTTCATTCCCAGATCACAAGTCAGAGCAGGATTCTTGAGGGCTTTCCCCGGGATACTTCTGGACTTGTGATCTAGTATAAGACTTATGGAAAGATTTATGGAAAGATTTATGGAAAGATTTATGGAAAGATTTATGGAAAGATTTATGGAAAGATTTATGGAAAGATCTGTGAAGGAGGGAAGGGAGCGGGGGCGTTGCAGTAGTGGAAGTGGTACTGGTACGAGTCGTGATGATGATGATGGTGGTGATGGTGGTAAAGTTGCGAGAGAGCAAGTGTAGAGCAGGTTGGACAAGGGATGGAGCGGAGGAGCGGAGGAGCGCAAGAGGGGGAAGATGAGCGAGGGAGAAAGCAGAGGAGGAAGGTGAGCAGCAGTGTTGATATCATCACGAGAAATGGCACAAAGAGGAGAGGCAGAGGGGCTCAGGAGTAGAGATAGAGAGGAGAAGTACTAGAAAGGGTGGGAGGCTGGGTGTGAGGCAATGGGGCCATGGGATATAGTGGCTATGCCTCTGCTTGTCCCAGTATTACTGCCTCTACAGGTGGGTGGTATTTGCACTCAGTAAGCCATATAGTACGCAGGCAATTTAGTAACAGTCATAGCTCAGCTGCACTGCGGGTATAGATAGGTCCCTCGTCCGTCTCAAATTCGTGACTCATCCAAATCGTCTCTCTACATCATCACTCTATACCCATTACCCATCCCTCCCCACCATCAGCGCCTACGAAAATCCCTGAATATTCTGCGGTTCATACGGCTCACTCAAATACTTCATCTCCTCCTCGCTCAACTTCTTACCCCGCACCTCAATCGCCTCGTCAATCCTCTTGACACTGCTGAAGCCGACAATGGGGCTGCTGATCTGCGGAATCGCCCAGAGGAGGGCGACTTGGGACATTGTCCAGCCGTGCTTCTTGGACAGCTCTTCGACGCGATTGATGATTTCGGTTTGGGTGGGGGTCAGGTCGGGTTGGCCGGAGGAGCGGTCGGTCGATTGGTGGGCGGAGACGGGGCGGGAGCTGCATATCTGCATTAGTGACAAGCATGGCAGAACATCATGGAGAGGCTTACAGCTTGCCGGCATTGAGGGGACCCTTTTGAGAGGACAAGGTTAGCATTAGGTGGGAGATGGGTGCGATTTTGCACTCACCCAGGGAATCAACCCGACCCCCGTTTCCGTACAGAACTTGTTCATCTCCCTCTCCTCCTCTCTGTACAGCAGACTGTAATGTCCTTGCATCTGCAAACCGCATTAGCTTCCCTCCTCATTTCGCCCCCCACTACACTCCCCCCTCACTCACCGACACAAACTTCGTCCACCCATTCTTCTCGGCACAAAACTGCATCATAGCAAACTGATACGCCCACATGCTGCTCGCGCCAATATAGTGCACTTTTCCCATAGCGACCAGGTCATGCAGCGCCTTCATCGTCTCCTCAATGGGCGTGTTCTTGTCGAAGCGGTGGATCTGGAGTAGGTCGAGGTAGTCTGTGCCGAGGCGTTTGAGGGTGCCTTCGACGTTTTTGAAGATGGAGGAGCGGGAGAGACCGCCGCGGTTGACGTAGTCTTTGTGGGAGTGGGCGATGGTGCCGTGTTTCTGGGTCGTGAAGCCGGGGCTAGAAGGGTGAAGGGGTGGTCAGCGGGTGCGCGGGCTGGCGGGAGGGTGGGGAGGCAGGTGGCATACTCTTCGCCGACGAACCCGAAGCACTTGCTAAGCAGGACGAGCTTCTCGCGAGGGAGCTTGTACTCTCTGATCGCATTGCCGATGATTGTTTCAGAGTGACCGTTGCTGTATACATTCGCTGTCAAATGTTATCAGTCTTCCATCTTGCTGTCTTGGTTCTCGTCCTCTTCTTTTCGCAGCACATACCAGTGTCCCAGGTGTTCAGTCCGCGATCGTAAGCAGCCTTCAGAAGTGGCTTTGCCTGCGACGGAGAACGAGATTGATAAGCCTGATGTGCTTCCCGAGGGGATTCAATGCGAATACCTCTTCTTCACTGATGACCCAAGGTTGCCATTCTTTCTGTCCAAAGGACATGCATCCAAAGATTGGCACTGATACTCGAAGACCACTCTTGCCAAGGTTGTGGTACTCGACCTTTGTCTCCTCGAGACCTGATTGATTAGTGGCCGATCATGGCGCGTGAGCTCGCAGACAAACCTTGAAAGATTGGATCAGACATGATTATTTCGTATAGCTTTGGGAGAATAGTCACTGTGCGATTAATTGCAAGGTAGGAAAGACAATGTCTTGCGGAAGCCAGAAAGCTTAGCCATTGACAATAGCGGGGTGCGGGGCATGTCACCCCACATCGGCATGAGATGAAACGCCTGCCGGTTAAATTCACTTTGCCACTTCAAGGACAGCAAGATCATTGAACTCTATTATCATTCATGTTTATCCTGTGATCTTATCATGATACCCTTGCTTGAGTCTGTCATACTAGCATACTCTGTTTGAGCATGACTTCATCTTTATCGTGATTCAATCCTCGTGACAGCTTTACCCTTCATAGCCTCGTCACTCATCAAGAAAGATCCAGCATGCTTCCAGCCCGTAATCATCTCATCGTTCCCTCATCCCGATCAGGCTGTCTGGTGAACGAACTGCTCACCCTCATAAGCAGCAGCGGTGCCAGTGACTGGGCTGTTGACATTGGTGTTCGTCCCAGAACCGAAGTTGGTCACAGCAAGGTTGTCGCCATGATGCGGGAGCCCAAGCTTTTCGCCAGTCGGGGCTGATTTGGGGGGCATGACGTCGTAGTCTCGCATACCAGGGCCAAGGTCGTCATTGTCGAGGTCTGTGCATGTCAGCATTGTCACGAAAGTTCGCGTGAGCTCCCACTCACTGCTATGGCGCCAAAGAAGTAGAAAGGAGAAGATGGGCTTCGCGATGAAGTCAAGGATGCCGTAAAACACAGCTTCACTGTCACTTGAGATGACATTGCCACCTTCACAGAGAGCCCAGCAGATAGGGTAAAGCATCCAGACGAAAGTCAAGAGGCCAGCCAATATCATGTAAGAAGAGCGAATTGTGCCGACACCCTGATCGTTCCTGACGCGGTTGTTGAGGAAGCTCGCACGCTTGACGCCCTCGGACCAGATCTGGTAGAAGATATAGAACATTGCAAAGCAGCCAAACACCCAGTAAGCCCTTGATCGATGTCAGCACAGAGTCGATTCATAAGGCAGCGAAGAGGACGTACCACTTGTAGCGGCTTCGCACGAGAGCACCGACGAGACCACAAACTGAAAACTGTTAGATCGATTCCTACTGGAGACGTTGCAGACTCACCGATCATGATCCAGTCCATGATGATAGTGAACACGATGGTGGGCCATGGAAAGCGAACGGTGAGCATGAGATCCAAGAGGAGAAGAGGTGTGGTCAGGAACCTGCAATCACGCAAATCATATCAGCGTGAGTTCAGGGAGCGAGGATCAAGTGATGCTGCTTGCCAGTCGATGTAGCGCACGTAGAAGATCTCTCTGTTGTTGCCATTCACGACAGATCTGTTGCGATTGAAACTCAACACCAATGGGAGTCCATCCTGTTTGTAATGTCAGCAAATGTGGTAGCATCGTAGAAGACGCGTCGCCAACTCACCGAGATTGCTGCCCATGGTGAAGTACGCGATCATAGCCTATTATGGACACATTAGTCGAATATAAGCTTAGAGGATATGATAAAACACACGATGAAGTTGATCAGAGCCGTGATGTACCAGAAGAGGCGATCATGCGGGTTCTTGCTATGTCCCCAGATGAGAACAGCGAGAGCAGTGAGACCCATAGCAGCCATGATTGCAAAGTAAAAGTCCGACCCATGAGTGGTGATGTGTTCGTCGACGGATTGACCATTGGTGGTGAGGTCATTCGTGGCGAGAGCATTGTTGCGAGCTGTAGCCAGAGCCACGAGCATCACGAGAGCGAAGAGTTTTGTCAACATGATGAGTTGCTTGATGGCAGTGATGCCGATGTTCGTATAGAGCTACTGCAGTTATGATGATGCGTTTGTAGTATGTGTGATGCAAAGGTAAGTGTGGTGCAAAGAGGTGGAAGTGTGAAAGATGAAAGAGGTTGGGGGGTGATGACAGAATGAGATGGTCAGAGCTTGGAAGAGTGGGAAGTTGCGACCTTGGTCACGGGAAAGTAGGGAGGCAGGAACGGATCTGGGATCGAATGTTTCAGATTGCCGATTGTTTCAGACTGAAACGTGACTTGCCATCCGCGATATCCTCACTTCGAACATAAGTCTGTCTAAGCCTCGCCTGGGCTTGTATTCTGCCTGATACTCTTCCGGATGCATTGACCTTTAAAAGGGGCAGCATTCTGCCATCAGATGGATGTGAGCATCACTTAGAAGTCTTACAATCGCCTGTCTCTTACCGTAATTCCTCCTCCCGAAACACGAACATGCCATTACCTCCTCGCACCTCGTCCTTCAAACATCTGGTCTATCCCATCTCCAGCCTGACCCGGGTCTTCCTCACTGTCATCCTCGAGCTCGTCCTGTTCCTCTTCTGCCTCGAAGCCTGTGTCCAGTCCTTCGTTGATCAATCTCGTAGCAAGCTTTTCTTTCTGACGCAGTTGCCACCTCGCCAAAGCAGCACCAGCATGAACTTTGAAGCCAAATATCCGCGGCTCATATCTTCGACTTGTTTTAGTTGGCTGTAGATTGGGGTATGTGAGAAAGAACATGTGTGCAAATGAGGAGCCAAAGTATGCGCCGTCAATACAAGCATGGCGTGATGATTTTGGGGAGTATATGTCTTCGCAGCGCGCACAGTAGAGAGCCACTGTTGATTGTCCGGCGATGTCGTGCTGACCAGATGGGAGAAGGCTCTGACCGTGACAGGCCACTCGGGGACATTTGCCGAAATCACTGTTCTTGAACTTCTCCATCTGAAGAGGTGTCAACGAATGCTCGTGGTGTCATTGGAGGACAATACTCACCATTTTGTGTTGTCCTCGCGTCGTGATGACATATCGGGCATGGACTAGGCCGTAGAGATGTCGCGCTGATCGTTCGATCGCTTCTCGTTGCTCATCGTCACACTCGCCGTCGAACACATCGGTGATGAGATCCAAGGCATATTGGTAGTACTGTACTTCTGTGTTGAGCCCTGTGAGATTGAATCGGTCGGTAAGGTAGTCTTCGTCAACATCACAGAAGTATTCGTTGCCTCGCGAGTTTATAAACTAGATGGGGTGGACGTGTTAGCCAGCGGTACATTGATAAGCACACAAGCAAGCAGAGTTGACACACGCTCCATATCCATTCATGCTCGTAGTCGCCTGCACTCGTGTCTTCTTCGAACTCATCGGTCGCTTGTTGGATCTCCAATCTCGCAAGCTTTTCAATAGTGTCATTTTGGTGCTGGCCATCTCCAGTCTCTCTCAGCTTCATGACCGTGGACTGCGGCTTATGGTCGGCCGTGATGCGCTTTCGAGTCCTAGGCATCTCTGAGAGCCTGCCTGTTGAGCTGATGTGTTGGATTGATCACATTCTGACAGACAAACAGTCACCACAAACAGTTGCACGTGGCGTATCCGACTCTTCGCTCCTTCTCTGAGAGCATCGTCGAGCAACAGTTTGAGCCTGCGATGCGGCCAGATCCAAGATTTGCGTTGTCACATTACCAGATCACTGATCACGCGCAGTTCACGAGCAAGTCGTAACTCACCCAGTCCCGCCAGTAATTTGTGTATTCACTATCGGATTCGTCCATCGCTTGCGTCACCCTTCGCAACTGCGAAAGTTTGTGTCAGTAGGGTTTCTGTTTGCAGATGATTTGATCTCGAGCACAGCGGATGTTTAACAGAGCACGGCGAGTTATATTGTCAGTGATGGCAGATGGCGTGTAAGGTTATTAGGTTCGATCGTGAAGTTAGGCGTGCAGAAAAAGTGGGGTCCGCTGAAGTGTTTCAAGGCCTCTATAGCACAGCACACTTCATGTCAGGTGGTCTGAGTCAAAGCTTTCGAGACAAGAATGTTCGGCAGCGATGACTAGTTAGAGCACAGCAATACGCAAGAAAGTATCTTTACGTTTTGGAGGATTAATATCTATGGTGTTCCATGGCATTAAACTACACTAAGTCGTCAAACTCATCATTTCTGGGACAGCCCTTCAAAGCAGTTCCCGTTGCAACATTAGCATGCAGCATCATCTCAAGCCCCGGCACCACGTCCAGCGCCAGGTCCTGCACCCGCGCCACCTGCACCGCCGCCACCTCCCAACCCGCCCATGAAGTTGCGAGCCCTGTAAGTGAAGGTTAGAATCATCGAAAGCTGTCTTCATGAACATAGCACTCACATCTCTGCAATGCTCGGATCCTGCATCATTGCGCCAATATCTGGCATCCCACCTCCTCCACCTCCGAACGAGCTAGCCATCTCCCGTAGCCGCGGGTTGTTCATGAGATTTGACATCATGTTCGGGTTCGACATCATGTTTTGTGCCATTTGTCGCATCATCGGGTTCTGCATCATTGCGCCGATATCTGGCATGCCACCTCCACCAGCACCACCACCTCCAAACATGCTGGCTAAACTTGACAGGTCCGGCATTCCTCCGCCACCTCCTGCTGCAGGTGGCCCTCTTGCACTTCCAACGTCATCTTCCTCATCTTCGTCATCACCGCCTTCCTCCTCAACACGCTTCTTCGCGGTCTCATACCCCTTGCGCATAGCTTCACTGCCACCATTCGCCTCAGCATCGATACCGCTCTTGTACGCCTCCATACTGCCCTTTGCGTCACCAAGCGCGAACCGTGCGAGTCCGAGACGACTCCAAGCTTTTGTGTATTTCGGGTCTGCGGCAACAGCCATCTCAGCGTCTTGCTTGGCAAGGTCATGTTGCTTCATGGCAGAGTATGCGGCTGCACGATTCGAGAGGTAGATTGGGTTTGTGGGTGTAAGGTCGATAGCTTTCGAGTAGCAGTCGACGGCTTTCTCATATTGCTTCTGCTGCATGGCGACATTGCCTTGTCCTTTGAATGACTCTGCTTCGGCGTTTGGAGTTGCAGTGGATGCGGCCGGTGTCTTAGGCGCGCTTTGCGATGCGTTGCCTGCACCTTCTGTGTTCTTCCCACGGAGCTTTTCGTAGACTGTGTAGATGCTGAGGAGGTTCTGTCCACTTCCAAGTGCATCGGCAACTGCTTTCTTGTCTGTAGGATCCACCTTGAATGACTCTGCTATGCAGTTCGTTGCTACATCTATCGAGTCGCGGTCTTCCGAAGAAAGTGTGCCATCCTCTACCGATGTGTTCAAGTAGTCGATGATAGCAAGGGCGAGCTTCTTGCGTGTTGGCCCGTCGGAAGCCATGATGATTCAGGAAAGAGTGAGAGATATAATTCGGCCGGTATAGAGGACTATAGGCGTGGGTATAGATATATCCGGTAGTGGTGATGGTGAAGATGTGAGCCAGTTTCAGTGTTGTCACAAAGTTGCTACGTAGATCATCGTGGGGCATCTTCATCCTTAAAAAGTCTTGGCATTAATTATACAGCGAAGACGCGCCAAC
>Ga0058698_10000614_pt1 | contig 18954 bp, 21 predicted proteins | sample AgamicAsSfe_FD_67288 | JGI IMG/M metagenome (GOLD analysis project Ga0058698, IMG submission 67288) | Agave microbial communities from Guanajuato, Mexico - As.Sf.e | ecosystem: Host-associated > Plants > Phyllosphere > Phylloplane/Leaf | place: Guanajuato, Mexico | collected 2012-05-30
CCCCACTATCCAATCCTCGACCGTTCCCTCTTCCAAGCGCCCCGAGTCTATAAGCCCAGCGCTTCGCCCATTGCCAGACCTTTTCTTTTCTCCAGCAGGTCTCTTATTGTAATACGTCGTGCGTCTTTTATCAAGTGTCTCTCTTAACCTCTTGCGACTGGTCTAAGCTGGGCTGGATTCTAGTCGTTGTCGTTTTGTTGCACATTCCTACCTGTCTCTCATCCGTCTCCACTACATGAAAGCCTCCAACTTCCTCGAGTGAACCTTGGAAAGTTTTAGAATGGCCGCCAACGATAAGAAGATTACCCAGATTACGATTGAAAGACGAAGCTCCAAAGACTCTCTCGACGTCAGGACACCACGCACAGCACGCTTCGCCGAAGCAACATCAGTCCACTCGCCGGTTGATCCTCCTCGGTCACCTCTCGAGTACCCAACCAACCACTACAAGCCACAACCTCAGATCGCAGATACAGGCTTCGGCTACATGCAATCCGTCGAGATGGAAGAGACCGATCGGAGGTACCTTCCTCCACCAACGCCAAAGACTCCCCTCAAGAGCGCGTTGAAGTCGCCTGGCGCTCCTCCACGGACACCAGGTGGTGCAATGTCAATCATGAGCCCTACCTTTCGGGAAGAGCATCAGCTTGAGAAGCGGGAGGCATTGACGGACAGGGAGCAAGCAAAGGACTTGGTACGTCTGTGGTCAATATTGAGTTCAGTACAGTTGCTAACAATACCTAGAAAATCAAAGTTCGTGTTCGACTAGCTAAAATCTTCCTGCGAGGCATCAACTTTGCTTGCTCGCTCATTGTTCTTGCCATGGTTGCAAGTGCTTTCGCTATCTTCAACGCCACAAAGACTCTCGCGCCAAGGAACGGCCTACCACCATGGGCCGACAACACCAAAGTTTGGCCTCAAATCCTCTTGCTCTCGATCGCCTGTGTTTCTCTGGTTATGTCCATCTTCGTCATCATCGCCTACTGGAGAGGAGGTCATCATCGGGCTGAAAAGGTTGCCGCGTACTACACAGTCTTTGCTGTCGGGTTTTTCATCTTCAGTATCGTCATGTGGGGTGTTGGTGCAGCCGCGTTCAACCAAAGTAAAGCGCAGAACAACAACAAGGATATGTGGGGCTGGTCTTGCGTTGACAACAAGCGACGACACCTTTTCGAAGACGACATTGCTTATGGCCTTGTCTGCCGTCTCCAGGTAAGCACAATACCTTTGTTACGATAAAGGAAGCCAGGTACTAACAATCTACTAGAACTGGGCGCTTGTCTGCTGCATCATCGAAGTCGTAATCGAGGTTCTTGTTATCGCCATCTACGGAATCGTCTTCTACCGCTTCTGGTCCAAGCGCAAGCTTCGCAAGTCCATGGCCATGCGCGACCGTGCCCGATCTGATCTCTACCTTGCCCAGCTCCGCTCGCAATCTGCACCCAATACCCCTGGCTTTGGTCCCATGTCTCCCCGCTCAGGCGGTTGGCGCCCACCTCCAGGCCACCCAATGTACGTTGACCCGCACTCTGCAGCGGAAGCTGGCGAGAGCGACAAGGTGCAGTACGCATACGCGCGCGAGATTGCCCAACCCCAGCCATTCACCCTCCAGGCGCCGCCTATCAAGGTCACTGGTGCAACACCAAGAATGGAGCAAGACGGCTTCGATTCTGCACCAGTACGGACTGGCACCGTATCGCCACCACTACCATCCCCAGGATTCCAAGAAAGGAGGAACGATCACGTCGATGCCGCACCAGGTGAACAGCAGTATGCTGCTGTTCCCATCCCCGGTGCTTACACACCGCTAGCATCGCCTTCATACCCACCACCACAGCAACAGCAGCCCACTGGCTTTGACTTTGGGTCTTCAGTGACCGGTCAGCGATAAGCTTTTGAGCTTGCTGTTCGCGCGTGTGTATGTTGATTTGTTGATTTAGCGCGCATCGTACCCTTTCTCTTCTCAATCAATCTGGAATCTGGTTGCATGGATTTTGCGAAACGATATCAGGAAATGTACATTCTTCCACCTTTTCAAGCGAGGCTTCGGCCTGGGCTTATTTTTTCCTTTGTTTTACTGTCTATCGCTAATCTGGTCGGTGTTCTTGGGCTGGGATTTTAAGATACCTTTGAAGTAAAATGCCTCTTCACTACGCCTCTCGTTGTATGACATGGGGGTTGTGGAATTACTACAACAGAACAGAGTAGAATAAGATTTATCGCGATCTCTGAGAATGCTAGATGCAATATCAAGATCTTGCCTTTCGTACATCATTGTTCTTTTTGTGCATATGTCGTGATTGATGCTACTACAATCTTCAATACATAATGTAACACAGACTTCGACATTATTTCCTTTTGCGTCACGTGTCTATCGAACCATTGCATTACTCCCACCATCTTCCAATCCCTCTCAAATTAACGCAAACCCACGCCTCACAATTAATGTCAAGCACTACGCCACGCACACAGCCTGAGCGTCACGCCAAACTACTCCGCTGTGATCCAAGGCCGCAGAACAGGCCTACAGGGTTTGCAACCGCCCAGCTCTCTTTAACGCTCGGGATGCCTGTGGCACAGCGCATGAACATGCGATTACGCAATGGCGTGGCTGAGCACCGAGTGGACTTGAGGATATATGTTCAACGACGATATATTTATCATGTATTTACCATGACTACATGACTAGTTTTAGGTGGATCATTTTGTGTAAAGAGATAGTGCTAGGACGAACATCGTCACGATCAGAAGACGTCTATCCATTGAGCATGCAAGCATAAAGTGACAAGATACTCATGAATCGTTGTCATATGTGGAGGGCCTAGCCTTCGTAGAGGTGTCGCTTGCGAATCTAGACGGAATGTTCATCGTGACCTAAATCTCGTAATGCACAGCCATCACACTCGTCCAGCACAGACATGTAGATCAAGTGTTGATGGCATTGAGGTATCTGGGTGTACTAGTCGGACCCTGTCATGTCAGTACAACACAAACAGACACATCACATGCGACAGCAAAGAGCATGAGGATGATCACACAATGGTTATGCGGAACATTCACCCAAGTGAAGCCTCCATTGCTTTTGTGATCGTAGACCCGCTCGTTAGAGACAAGGTCGCTCCATTGATAGGCCGCAAGTTCAATGCTTGCTCTTTTGTAAGATACATTCCAGGACTCCGTAGGACCGAACCCCCCGAGACCGAAAATGCTGGTGATCGTGCAAAATCTTCACTTCGTTCCTTTCCCCCCAAATCGACGATACGTTTATCGGACGATACCCTCGAATCGGTTCTTGTACCACTTGATGGTCTCCTGTTGGTTGACCTTGTGGGAAGCGCCGATCTTGCTCTGGCACCTCCTGCGCTTGGCAACACGCTCACCGGGGCGGGTCATGCAGACGTAGAAGTCCATACCGTAGATACTGCTCCAGTCAGCCAATGTTTCCCTCTCTCACTCAGGATCCAGATTCCACATACCCAATGCTGGGGTCGTACTTGATACCCAAGTCGATGTGCTCGCTGATACCGAAACCGAAGTTGCCAGACTCTGAGAAGTTGCGCTTGCGGAGCTCGTACTCCTTGACCTTGAGACCACGCTCGAGGATCTCCTCGGCCTTGGGGCCACGGACGGTGACGTGGACGGCGATCTTTTCGTTCCTTCGGATACCGAAAGTACGGACGGTGTAGCGGGCCTTGGAGTAGACGGGAGTTTGACCGGACAGCTGCTCGAGCACCTTGGCGGCACGAGTGAGACGATCACCAGACTCGCCGACGGAGATGTTGAGGACGAGCTTCTGGATGCGGAGCTCCCGCATGGGGTTGGAGGCCTTGGAGTCGGACTGTCATGGCTGTTAGTTTGCGCAGAGCAATTGGCGATGGTGGTGCGGTGCGTACCATGGTGATGACTGCGGAGGTTAGTAGTCGTTGGGTGGGTTGTCGTGTCGCTGGTGTTGAAGTCGCGGTAAAATGATTTTGGCACCTGGGAGCGGATGTGTGCGAAGCGAGCCAAGCCCGCCGTGCACGTGCCAGGCCGCGATGCGGTAGCTACGAACTCTTTGATCGCGAACAAACAGCTCTATACGCCCCGCCCATTGCCAACGTCGAGGGGACAATCTCTCCATACTCTTACCCACCCGTCTTCTGAGCTTCCAGTCGTCCTCGGACGCGCACTACCAATCATGTCTGGCGCCGCAAACCGACAGGGAAAGATGGTAAGTAAATCTGCCTAGCAGCTCGAGTCCTTGGCCTGAGAGAAGACGCGCATAGAAACTGACTGACGCCTGGTGATATAGCAAAATCTAGTAAGCGCTCCAGATTCCGCTCATAGTCGCATGCAACTCACAGAACCAGATCAACTACCGCATGAAAGTTACTCTGCAGGATGGCAGACAAATGGTCGGGCAGATGCTCGCATTCGACAAGGTCAGCGTCGCCCGCCGTTTCCCCCTCTACTCTGCTGACCAGCTCTGCAGCACATGAACCTCGTTCTCGCCGACACAGAAGAGTTCCGACGCACACGAAGAAGGGGCAAGGCCGCACCCGGCGCAACCCAGCAAGTCACCGAGACTGAAGAGCGACGCGCAATTGGACTTACCATCATTCGTGGCGCGCATGTAATCTCGTTATCTGTCGACGGACCACCGCCTGCAGACCCTGCCGCGCGACTTGGCGCGAGCGCTGGAGGACCATCTACTGCTGCCGCGCTGGCTGCAGGACCCGGTGTTGCTCGTCCTGCCGGACGTGGTCTCCCAGTCGGTCTTACTGGGCCAGCTCCTGGCGTTGGAGGCCCCGGCCCTGGGTTCGGAGGCGGTTTCCCAGGCGCACCTGGAGGCTTCGGAGGCCCGCCTGGCTTCCCTGGTCGTGGCGGCCCTCCAGGTGGACCACGTACGTTCCCCTTGAGCATATCTTGAGAACACCTGCTAACCATCTACAGCTGGATTCCCTCCCGCTGGTGGACCTCCCGGATTCGGAGCACCACCAGGCTTCGGTGGACCGCCCGGCTTCCCTGGTCGTGGTGGACCTCCTGGTTTCGGTGGCAGATAAAAGGACAATGAACGATCATAATGAAATATCGCTAGAAAGATTTGGCATTGGACCATCGAACACGGCGCGTGCCCATACCACACATCTCAGGAGATACCTTGGAAGAGGACCAAACTCACGTCCAACACGTCGCAAGGGGCTGCGTGTCCCTAAATTGCGTTACAATCAGCGATTGTGAGGAGCACCGGCAGAGCGAGATACCAAGTTCAAAAGTGTACTGAGATTTGGTTGAGGAACAGGAAATATACCACTGGCTTAAATGCATTCACAAGAAACAGTCGCATCATTTCACCATAAGACATGACTGTAGCTCCAATTATCCAAGTCCAAATGTACCCATATCTTGAGTGTCTGTCATAGTGAGATGAATGAGTCCCTAGCTTCATACCCTATCTTATGCAACACTAGAGAGGTAGCGTGCAATTCGCCGACCGTACAAAAGTGACCCATGTGTAATCGTTCCAGTCACTTGTTCTATTTCCTCGTATCTCCGGCTGCATCAATGTGCACGTGAAGTCCTTCCCGTTGTCGGAAGCCCTTTGCGGTTCCCGGTCCCTGTTCGTTCGGCCCCAATTATTGCTTGGCATCTAAACCGTCCGTCGTGCGTCCGCAACTCGCAAACTGCGACCGACTGACCCACGAACTTCACGTCAATCCGCACGCAACTCGGTTCCTCGGTACCTCCCGGTAAATCAGTCAAGATGGCCGCCGCGATCAAAGCCCTCAATGCGAAGATTCGCTCCAACCCGTACACGGATTACTTTTGCTCGACTCGTATGTACACCCGTCTCGTTGTGAGGGCACTGCGCATTGGAAGAGCTTGGGAAAGGGTGCGCAGAGGATGACATCTGGAAGATACAATGAAGGAGTTGCAGAGAGAAAGAGCAGTTCGCTGACGTAAAGGTAGATTTCTGGGGCCCGGCGAGTAACTTTGGTATCCCGATTGCGGCTATTGCGGACATGAGCAAAGATCCTGAGATGTACGTTCTACACCTTTCAACTCCCTTCTTCACCTTTATCCAAACCTTTCAAACTATAAGCCATGTGTCCAGCCCTATCCTGCGGCTCCCACATTCACCCTTCCCTACCAAGACTCTCCGCTCCCACAAACTCCAGCTAACCCCTCCTCACAGCATCTCCGGCCGTATGACCGGCGCCCTTACCCTGTACTCCGGCACATTCATGCGCTACGCCATGGCCGTAACACCAGCAAACTACCTGCTCTTCGGCTGCCACGCCATCAACTTCAGCTCGCAACTCGTTCAAGGGTACCGATACCTCAACTACTGGAACTTCGGCGGCCGGGAAGCTAGCCTGGCGGGCAAGGCGGATAAGGCCAAGGATGAGGCAATGGGTATGGTGGGAAAGGCGGAGCAGAAGCTCGAGAAGGTCGCCGAGGATGTCAAGGGCGTCATTCCGAAATAAATGGGATAAAGCAGAAGTGCATGTCGGAGCAGAAGACGCCTATTGTGCATATACCAATTGATGAGCTCGTGGGTATTTCAAATGCCATGTACTTGACTCACAAACTTATTATGACACATTTATCGATACCTTGAATAAAATGTTTACACACGTAAATTACATGAGACTGCTCCTCCCCCCAATCTCATTCCCTCCCTGTCCATTCGGCAAATCACCGTCCCTCCCATCAACAAACTCCCTGTATATCCTCTCAAGACGCATTCGCTCTTGCGCCGAGATACTGCTCCGTCCACTAGAGAGGGAAGACTCTATATGTTTCCACTGGATCTCTGGATCCTTTCTCTCATCCCCCTCCTCTTCTTCTTTACTCGCTCTATCTTCATCTTCCTTCTGTGATGAACCATCGGAACGCTGAAGTTGTTTCTGTTTCTTGCGCAGAGCCTGCAGCGCAGATATCTTCTGAGCAATCATAGCACGTTCGGTGAGCTGAGCAGATGTAGCCAAGGCGGAGTTGGAGTTGGAAGATGTAGGATCGTCGCCATAGCGGAAGTAAGAAAAGTCAGGAATACCCTTGCCATTTGCCGTACCGCTGCTTCCGTCTTTCTTGTTGTGGTCGATTTTCGAGGGATCTACGTCGCCGAGTACATCGTGAATCGCTTCCAGTTGCGCGTTGTATACAACCGCCTGGAGATCGGCACCGGAATAGCCTTCTGTTCTCATTGCTATTTCGCGCAGATTCTCGCCTTCGTGGCCGTCGCCTAGGAGACTGGGCGCGAGGTGCAGTTTACGTGTTACTGCACGCAGGATGTCGATCCGTTCTTCTACGTCCGGCATGTCGCACAAGAGGGATTTGTCGAGACGACCCGGGCGAAGGAGCGCGGGATCAATCAAGTCAGGCCGCGACGTAGCAGCCAAGACGTAGACACCCGAAAGTCCTTCCGCTCCGTCCATTTGGGTGAGAAGCTGGTTCACAACACGGTCCGTTACACCTGTTGAGTCGTGTCCACGCTTCGGTGCGATACTGTCGAACTCATCAAAGAAGAGAACACAGGGTCGCGCTGCTTCCGCACGTTCGAAGAGATCGCGTACAGACTTCTCGGAAGCACCAATGTACTTGTTGAGAATTTCTGGCCCTTTGACCGAGATGAAGTTTAGACCGCACTCACCTGCTACTGCAGATGCGAGGAGAGTCTTGCCACATCCGGGGTAGCCATATAGGAGTAAACCTGATCGAAGACGTAGTGGGCATTTTGCGAAAATGGGCGCGTAGGTTGTAGGATATTGAAGGGTTTCCATGAGAACCTGTCTCGTTGTGTGCAGACCACCGATGGAATCCCATTTTGTGGTCGAAGATTGTAATGTGACGTTTCGCAAGGAGGCGGGGGTGAAGCCGGTAATAGCTTGACTGTAATCCTCTCGTGTGAGGGACACAGTAGGGGACGTAGATGTGACTGAACGAATCAACGCTTCGTTGCGGGCGCGCGATGTGAGTAACACAAGATCGCCGGGCATGTATCCGTCTGTCTGGCCGGCGAGATCGAGAAAGTCGATCGTGGGATCGATGGTGAAAGCGTAATCGTCAGAGGGTTGCTGTGGTATGCTGTCAATGCTAGGTTGACTGCGGTGAGCGGTACTGGGTCGGCTCTCTGATGGTGATGGTGGAAAAGCATGGCCATTTGGTTCCTGGGATTGCTCCACTTTAGCATCCTTGAAGGCGAGCACCTCAAGGACCTTCCTTCTACCGTCTTTATTGGGCGCTTTGAGACTGACAATCTCGCGGACGATATGTCCACCAACGATGACATTGTTCAGGGACTCTTTACCTTGCGCAGTTGCTAGCAGCACTACACCAGAGTCCATGGAACAGTACTGTCTGACGATATTGATCAGACACTCGCTGACATGTCGACTTCGTCCGTTGTCGTTGCCAACTTGAAGCTCAGTCTCTACAGGACATAGCTTGTCCAGGTCATCCAGAATGACCACAGCATTTCCACCCCCTCTTGCGCCCCATGATGCTGAAGCAAACAGTCTGTTCAAAGTCTCTTTGATAGTTGCAACTCGTGTCTCATCCGTTACAAGTTTGCGACAGGGGAAATATATGGTGTTGAAAAGATATTCAGTCCGAAGTTGGTGGGCAAGTAGCTGCGCACATTCCGACTTTCCTGCTCCCAAACCACCAGTGAGTAGAACGGAAGAATTGTGCGTTAGATGTGATCGAAGTTGCTGGATAAGAGGATCTATGCCAACCAGATTTGCGGGCGTCTGTGGAAGCGGATCACCTTGCTGCCAGCCTTTAGCCCAGCTTGTTGGCATTGACACTTCCTGACCAATCTCAAGCGGTGGTTTCCTTTCAGGGAAAAGCACCCATGAGACTCCAGTTGTCGGTGCTAGTGGTTCAAACCTTACAATGCCTCCTTGCCAGCTGAGCTCGGAGTCCTTAGGCGCAGGCAGTATCATCCCATCCGTGACTGGCCCGTCAAGGAGTCCATTCTTCTTCCCGTATATTGTTTTGATCTTTTCTATCGCTTTCTCTTGATCTTGCTTAGACTCGCCACCAAACTTTAACGAGGCATTGACTTGTGATGCAACAGTGGAGAAGGGGATGATCTTGATGGACTTGACAATGGGTTCTCTAGACTCCTTCGTTGGCTTGATCGCTGGCGGTTTGGGAGTTTGAGCTGGAGCGCCTTCGAGTCGGACGAGACCGCCGACAAAGTTCTCGAAACCCAGGACCTTGCAGAGGTCAGTTGAAAGGGCTACATGCCGACTGTCTGGCGCGTCTTCCCATGCCATGATCTTAGCAACGACGCGTGTCGCAGGCTTCTCCTGCTCCTGCTCCTTGGACATGTCGACTGGCTCTTGTAGTCCTGCGGGCTTGATGATTGATACAGAGACCCAGTTGGCGCCTCTGAGAGCCTTGGTGAGTAGTACATCCTTGTCCACCCACACTCTCAGCCCTCCAGCGTCTATGTCTTCTTCTTCATCGAACCACTCTTGTGCCACACTGCGATCGAGTCCGCGCAAGAAGATGACCCCCTTGCTTGCAGCGTCCTCGCGGCCACTGCGCCGGCGGACTGTACTCGCAGTGCTCTTTCCGCTCTTTCTCGAGGCAGCGCCCACGCTCCTGCTTTCCCGGGTTGAGCTCCTCTCCTTTTGTCTTGTCTTAGGCGCGACAATGACCTCGGCGTCAGGCGAGATCTTGACGAAGAGGGATGTGTTGGCCGGTGCAGGAGCGATGGAAGTGACGGTTATGTTTGCGGTCGTTGTAGGGGATAGATGCAGCGTAAGAGGATGGGGCGCTCCAGCCTGGGGGTTCGGGAGTGCGCGTATCTGAGAGAGGAAGTTCAATTCCAAGAATTGGGCATGCAGCTCGATCATCTCCCAGTCCACGGGGGTCAAGGGCTCGATGTTGATGGTATGCGCCTGTGGAGGATCCACGTGTAGTATTATTCCTACCTTCTGCCCCTCTTGCAGGCCGATCAGTCTGGCGAAGGTGGCATCCACCTCCACAGATGGCAGGTCTTGTTGGCTGACTGCTGGACTGCCTCTCAGGCCGTCTCGCCCGACTACAGGCGCAATCCTGCGCTTGCTCTGCATGCCCGTCCATCCCACGAAAACCGACTTGGGCGCGGCATTCCTATTGTCCGAGGCACCCGGTGGTGGAGGTTGGCGGTATGTGAGCTCGACGACAACATTCTGGGCGACCGTGTTCGCATTCACGAGTACGGAGACGAGCGAGGACGGGAGGTTGACAAGGCAATTCTTGAGCGACTGTTGCAGGGCAACCTCAGCCTGGACAACGTTGCCGGCAGGCTTCTTGGGCGGCATGATGGCGAGAGTCGAGGAGTGAAGGAAGTTGGTACTGCTGCAGCTGCAATCGCATGGCGCATACCTCAAGCTCCCGATGCTCGCATGCGGACCGAGGTTGGGGTGTTCGTCGGCGCCGATGGCCTAAAGCGGTGGCAGAAAGCGGCGGTCCAATCGCTCGACTGCCCTGGAAACGCGGGTAGACGCGACTGGAGCTGCAACGCGACCAGCCCCAATTTTGCTACCGCGCATCCCTCCCCGCTGCATCACTGCACCACGCCCAGACACGTACTTTCACACCAACCCCAGACAGAATGGCGCTCCTTACCACGAGTGCGCCCGTCAACTATGACGAGCAGGAGGGTAAGCGGGCACGGGCAGGACACCGACAACCCCCAGCTAACAGCCAACAGCTGCCTTTGTTGACTTTCTCAAAAACTACAAATCCGCCTCGACAGATGCTGCGGACCAGCTCGAGGGCCTGAACATCAATGGCCATGGCGAAGAGGAATACGATATGGTGGACGACTCGGACGATCCCGCGCCAAACGGAAATGGGGCGCAATCCCGCAGCAAGTCGAAGCTCAAGTACATGGACCAACTGCAAGACGTAGCGAATCGCGTGCGCGACGAGATCCAAATAGACCTCAACGACGTCGAAGCATACGAGAAGGCGACATCAGACGACGAGCACAACTACAGGCTGGTCGAGTCCATCGAGCGCAATGCCCACCACTACATCGAGATCTTCTCGCGAGCCGTCGACAAGTGCCTGCCTCAACCGACCAGGGAACTCGACTTTAAAGACGATGTCTTGGACGTGATTATGACGCAGCGCTCCAAGCGCAACGAAAGACAGCAGGAGATGCAGGGAGTCGACGACAATTCACAGGCTGCGCCAGAAACCATGTTTCCTCCTGCATTGACCAGGCGATACACCCTCAACTTCAGGCCCAGGATACCGTCTGGTTCCAGCAGCCAGCGCAGCACAAAGGCGCTAGCGGTCCGCAATGTTCGCGGAGAGCACCTGGGTCACCTCATCACAGTTCGCGGTATTGCAACCAGGGTGTCGGACGTCAAGCCTGCCGTACAGGTCAATGCCTACTCCTGCGACCGCTGTGGAAGCGAGGTTTTCCAGCCCGTGACGACCAAGCAATTCACCCCTCTCGTTGAGTGCCCGTCCGACGATTGCAAGAGCAACAAGACCAAGGGCCAGCTCTTCCTCTCGACCCGCGCCTCCAAGTTCCTTCCATTCCAAGAAGTCAAGATCCAAGAGATGGCCGATCAAGTTCCTGTTGGCCATATTCCTAGACAGCTGACTATCCACTGTCATGGCGCGCTCGTCAGACAGATCAACCCCGGCGATGTCATTGACTGTGCTGGCATCTTCCTCCCTACACCCTACACTGGCTTCAAGGCAATCCGAGCCGGTCTCCTCACCGACACATACCTCGAAGCCCAATATGTCATGCAACACAAGAAGGCCTACGACGACATTGTGCTTGCCCAGCCAACTCTGCGGAGGATGAACGAACTCGAAAGGACTGGTCAGCTGTACGAGTACCTGTCGCGATCTATCGCGCCTGAAATTTTCGGTCACGTCGACGTCAAGAAAGCCCTTCTCCTCCAGCTCATTGGTGGTGTCACAAAGGAGGTCGGCGACGGTATGCGAATCCGTGGTGACATCAACGTCTGCTTGATGGGTGACCCTGGTGTGGCCAAATCCCAATTGCTTAAGTACATTACCAAAGTAGCGCCCCGTGGTGTCTACACGACTGGTCGTGGTAGCAGTGGTGTTGGTCTTACCGCCGCCGTCATGCGCGACCCAGTCACAGATGAAATGGTCCTTGAAGGAGGAGCTCTTGTGCTAGCTGACAACGGCATGTGCTGCATTGATGAGTTTGACAAGATGGATGACAGCGACCGAACAGCCATCCACGAAGTCATGGAACAGCAAACAATCTCTATCAGCAAGGCTGGCATTACAACCACTTTGAACGCTCGCACGTCGATTCTCGCGGCTGCTAACCCCCTATACGGCCGCTACAATCCTCGCCTCTCGCCAATCGAGAACATCAACCTCCCTGCTGCGCTCCTATCTCGTTTCGATGTCTTGTTCCTTATCCTCGATACCCCTGCGCGAGACTCTGACGAAGAGCTGGCTCGTCACGTCACTCACGTGCACATGCATAATGCTCATCCCGAGGCCCCTGGTGGCATTATCTTCAGCCCTGCCGAAGTACGACAATGGGTTGCTCGCGCACGATCATACCGACCAACCGTGCCAAAGGAGGTATCAGACTACATGGTCGGCGCCTACGTCCGCATGCGTCAACAGCAGAAGCGCGACGACGGCAACAAGAAGGCCTTTACCCACACTTCGCCGCGTACGCTGCTTGGTGTACTTCGTCTTGCACAGGCTCTGGCACGTCTACGATTCGCCGAACAAGTCATTTCGGAGGACGTTGACGAAGCTCTTCGCCTTACCGAAGTCAGCAAGGCCAGTCTGTATGCCGATGAGAACCGCGGAATCGATCATACGCCGAGCAGTAAGATCTACCACCTCATCAAGTCCATGGAGGCTAGCGGTGCTGCTGCTGTTGGTGATGGCACAAGGGGTGAACTTGATCTCCGGAGGGTCAGGGAAAGGGTTTTGGCCAAGGGCTTCACAGCCGATCAGTTTGAACAAGCTATCGACGAATATTCCTTGCTCGACGTAAGTATCACTGTCCAATGTTCTAGGAGGCTCACCGTACTAATGCTTCTTGATAGGTCTGGCAAACAACTGGAGAAGGCACAAGGCTTGTCTTTATCGAGGCTGGGTTGGAGGATGAGGATATGGATGCTGATAACGACTTCTAGAGCATGGGATTGGAATGTTGGCATTGGATGTAGTAGTGTCTGTTTACGGCGTACCAAGGCGTTGGATATCCGAACGACGTTGAGCGCGCGTCTACTTTGCTTGCAGCTGTTTGTAGCTTCGCATAGAAATTCCAATGAAGCAACGACGAACCAATGCTTCTTTGATTGTTGTCTACTGAATGTCGCGTGCGCCAGGGTCGCTGTCACATGCCAAGGCAGCCGTCTGCAAGCAAGCATCATCGGTGCGTGGTGAACCCTCGCGGGGTCGCTACCGAAAAGTGGGAGAGCTCAAGTCCCCCAGCCCTGTTTCACTGTACCCTCTCTCACAACAACTCACGTTTTCTCTGATTACTCATGTGGTGAGATTTCGCTACAAGCCTCGTCCACGGTCCTACCTTCTTAAAGAGGTTACTTCCAACAGCGAATCTCGCGACGCGGCAGAAACCGACAGATAAGCTTGCGCCAGCTGTTCGCATCTCCCTGCGATCTTCCCGTCAATCGCAAATTCATACAGATTCGCCTTCTCCAGCATTCTCAAACATGGCTCAAGGCGCAGCAAACAACTTTGCGCAATTCATGGTTGTGGGACGTAAGTAGACCCCTCCATGCTGCCTCAGCCCACTTCCACAACGTTCAATTGCGCCCCGAATGCACCTGCTGACGAGCTCGCAGCAACATGTTTTTTCCTCGGAATCATGTTTGCGCAACTACCTTATGACTACAATGTCTTGTGGACTGTGCCTGCCGACCGAGCGACCTACTTCGACATTCTTGAATCGCACATCCAGTTCCTCTATGCCTCTCCTCCCATCGTGTCGCGCATCCTCAACCTAGCCATCGGCACCGGTCTCCTCGGCTTTCTTATCAAGCTCTTCAAGCCAAACCAGGCCAACATGCTCTTCGATGGCGCGTCGCTTGTTCTCTACATGGCTGGTATCACCGTGTACCTCACCAACATCGTCAAGGGTTTCAGGGTCGTGACGGCAGGCATCTACGGAGACGTGAACAAAGCGGCCCCGGGGGAGATTACAGACGAGGATATGGGCGATTACATCTCGAGGGAGGACACGTTGAGGGTCTTTGCGGCTAGTAACACGATTCTGGCGCTCGTGTTGGTGGGTGTGCTGGTGCTGCAGGCTGGGCAATGGTATGCCAAGAGGGCCGAAGAGAAGGAGATTGAAGAATTCGAGCGTCAGGCTGAGGAGAAGAAGGGCGCGGGGAAGAAGAAGCAGTAGATCATCACTCCTCCGATGGAGTGGGCTGATGGGTAGCGGATGCGCTTTCCAAAGCATTGGGTTTAGGTCGAGTAGGCTTCCAGTTCTTATTCCTCTTTTGTCTTGTGCAATGATAAAGAGCTGGGATTTATTTGTTAGTATGCCGAACAAGTTTTGTAGGAACAATGAGGCGTGTAACAAGTACTTATGACATACATGGGTCTCTGTGCTCAGTATCCATCTCGATTGTGGCTCTTGATTTCTTAGTGATCAGTATGAACGGCCACTCTTCTCACTCGTACGATTCTCATGTTTCCTTGTTATCCAAAAAGCTCTCTGTTTGCTGTTACCACGTAGCGCCTTCCTATTTGGTACACCTCAACCAGCAACAGCAGCTCACATCTGCCGGTCTCGACCTCTCCAGTCGAGCTCATCTGCATCTCTACATCGACCAGAACCTCTTTCCTCGATAATCGGCGACGAGCCAGCTTGATCGGGGCACACCAACGGGCTGCTAGCGTTACTCATCTAATCGACTGCCATACAGTTGCAATCATTCCTTCTCACCGTTCACGAGTAAGCATAGGCCGAGCCGGAGACGATCGCTACTGCTGAACATCGACACGTCATACAAGGGAAAGCAGTTGCAATAACCAACAATGCCGCAGCGCGAGGCATCCACCGCTTACGAACGCAAACAGAAAGCAAACGGAATGATACGACGAGACCAAAGCACTGCGATCTCAGCCAATGGTCTACTCAGTAAACAATTCGCCAGCATCACTGACGTTCTTCTCAAAGCAAGCCAGCGACGTGATCAGAACCTGCAGCAAAGGCTGTCGAGACCAGTGCCCATTTCAACAACATTCAGGCCTGTGAGCAAGCCTCTTGTCGCCGCTGAATCAGAGCTATCAGAAGTTAACGCTTGCGGTGACGATCATATCGATCTTGAACAAGTCAAACAAAGCAATAAAGATATTGTCGGGATCAATTCGATGACGGCTGGCACTAATGAGGGACAGTCGGGTGAGCATATACGTATCCTGTCATTACATCCAGTCCAATTTCATTGACTCGCAAGTAGATGTGTCGGGGACACAGACCAGTCTCCGTGGCTGTGACGTACCGGAGTATGCCGAGAATCCCAGGATGATGCTCGCTGAGCTGGAATCGTCGAGCCCAGAACATTCCGGTCGTGATGTGAATGAGGAGCTTGACGACAGCTATGGCCAAGAGAACACCCGGGTAGACACGAAATGTGTCTCATCGTTGATGAAGGGTACCGCCGTTGAGCACGTCAACGATCCGAAAGGCATACCTACAAGCCCCAGCATAGATGAGGCAGACGCCTTATCGATCTTGGCTAGGCGTCTGGGCATCGACGGTAATGAGAACAAGGTTTTTGAAAGTATCGAATCCACGTTTGGTGAGCTTGACGAGCAATTCTCTAATGCAAGCCACACCGAGGATAAAGACAACGACCTCAAGGCTCTCCGTGAAGAGCTAGCGACTGTATTTTCGCCACCATGGGATACAACCTCTCGAGACTTCCAGCGTACCACTAGGGACACACCCGTCAATAGCATGAGATCGAACCCTCAAGAGCACGCGGTTGAAAATCTTCAGCCAGACGACACACCACCTGCTGCTGCCTTGATATTGGAGCCTGGGGATGCTGAGTGCAAGGATGTCCAGGTCGGGTGCACACAGCCCTTCAGTGACGGCATAGGCGAACAGGAGACTCAGAGAGAAAAAGAAACGATGCTCGAAAGGGAGAACGAAAAGCTTGAAGCGACTATAAAGTATGTTCTGGAGGAGGAGAAGAGATACCGTGCAATTGAGGAGAACAAGCGCCTTAAAACCCGTCTGATCGTCTCTAACCTGGCTGCTGATGTGGATGATAAAGCTATCCGTGCCTTCTTCGCTAAATATGTAACGGAGATGTAAGTAATTTACCCCATCTACATGTCCAACGAACACTATACTACTGCGTATTTCACTAGCCGCAATGTCACCATTCTATCAGTACGCGATCCAGTCAAGAGGACTAGAACAGCGTACGTCGATATGTACAGCAGGAAAGTAGCGGTTCGTGCATCATACGAGGTCGGAAGTATTTTTGGATTGATTGTGAAGATCAAGTTGGCAGTGGAGTAATGGGGGTCGAAGGGTGACTTTTGTGTATATAAGTCGTCAGGGCCATGGTGTATTGTATATTCTCAAGAGACCTAATCAGTAGCTATGTTATAAGTAATACATATCTCTCATACACTATACAGCAGCTCTTTTAAACAAGCTGTCTCTCAAGCTCCTTTGTCACTTGCTAACGCCTTCTCCAACTCACGATCAGCGCTCAACTCCTTTTCTGCCCCCTCTATCACGCCCCTGAGTCCCTTGGCACAGGCGTCCAACTGCGCCCTCTCCTCCTCATCAAGCTGAATCGGCATCGCCTTGATGATACCCTTCCGACCTACCACTGCCGGCATCGACAAACAGCAGCCCAACTCAGGTTGGTAGAAGGACAATGGTCGAACAGAGCGTGAGTCGAATAGGATATACTTGCAGATACTAGCCGCAATGTTTCCGATGCCATACGCAGTACAACCTTTGGCCGCAATAATGGCACCAGCTGCTCCTCGGGTATGAGACGAGATTTGGCTTTTGAACTCTGAAGTCAATGTGTTTGGCGGGAGAGCAAGCGCGAGCGGTGTTGTGCCGATTGTAGCACTTGACCAGGCGATCTGTCTCTTGCATTAGCATATACATAACCTGGACGTCTTCCTCGATTGAGTCCTTTCTTCGCCGCAAAGAGGGGTAAGGAACACTTACAAACTGGCTGTCTCCATGCTCCCCAAGCACATACGCGTCAATGCTGTTCGGTGCTACCTCCGCCTTCTCTGCCAAAACACCCCTCAACCGCGCAGAATCCAAACTCGTCCCTGTCCCCAACACCTGGTTCTCGGGTAATCCAGACAACCTCCTTGCAAAATATGTCAAGATATCCACTGGATTCGCCACCAGTAGCAAAATCGTATGCGGGCTGATCGGAGCCATGGCCCCAAAGATACTTTCCAGGATATGTAAGTTTCTGGAAAGCAGTGATAAACGTGATTCTCCAGTCTTTTGTTTCGCGCCCGCGGTTATGACGACGATGTCAGCTTGGCCAGCGTCCTTGTGAGTGCCTGCTCGGACTTTCACGCCACTGCCGCCACGGTAGGTTGCGTCGTTCAAGTCGCGGACTTGAGCTTCTAGCAGGGAGGCTTTGAGATCCACGAGGATTACTTCTGAGCAGATGGGTTGGAGGATGAGGGTGTAGGCTAGAGTGGAGCCGACATCTCCGCAACCGAGGATTGCGATTGTGGTTTTTAGCTTGGGAGATGCCATGTATGCTGCTACTCTGTTTTTATTTTAGATGTGAGTAGGGTTAGATGAGTACGTGGATTGATGTTGCGAGAGGTAACGTAGTGAGAAACGTAAAAGTGCGAGGGTCGTAGACGTTCGACTATAAGAAGGAAATGGGAACGCAATCTGATCATCCGGTGTTGAATGTACCTATTTGTACGTGAGCCCGTAGTCGCAAGTTGTGGTTCGTCGCCAAGGCCTGGGCTGCAGAGAAGTGGTGTGATGTATGGTGGAGCTCAGCCACTCACAGTTCGCCTCACCATGCGAATACGTGCTTACAGCACCAACGCAACCGCGATGTTATGGAGACTCTTATTGTCGTGTTTATTTGGATACGTGATATATCATGGCTTTGACTCGGATCATGCACTAGATAAATCGAGTCCTCAAAACATCTGCTGATATGCCCACTGATTCTGCACATCGTCCTCCAACGGCAGCGTCGTCTTCTGCAATTCCTTTGCCACTTTATCAGCCTCGCCCCAGACCCGAAGCAGGTTGCCTCCTGCAATCTTTGCAGCATCCTCATCGCTGATTCCTTGTCTCAACAGTTCGGCGATGAGATCGGGGAACTTGGATACATCTTCTAATCCCTTCGGTGTCTTTTCAATGCCGTCGTAATCTGTGCCGATGCCAACGTGATCATAGCCAATCAATTCTCCAATGTGCCTAATGTGGCGCACCACATGCGCCAAGGTATTGTTCTCTGGAACAAACTCTGGGAATGAGTTCGGTGTCCCAGAAGCTTTACAGGACACGAAGTCTGGGTTGAAATTGACCATGACAACAGAATTGCGCTGCTTCACGAGCTGAAGCATGTCATCCGGGACGTTTCGAGGATGTGGACAGATTGCGTGTGCGGAGCTGTGACTGAAGATTGGGGGTGCGATGCTACCAGTCCAATTCCCGTCGCCTCGGCCTACAAGGACATCGCGCATAGTGTCTTGACTCACGTGCGCAAGATCCACCAACATTCCCAGGCGATTCATCTCTTTTACGAGGTCGCGACCAGCTGGGCTAAGACCCTTCCAGTACGGTTTCGCGATATGCGCGCTGAAGTCGGAGCCAGTCTCAATTGCTGCATCGGCATATTTGTTGTGGCAGTTCCATGTCAAAGTCGCATATCTGACTCCAAGCTGATAGTAGAGTCGTAATGTAGAGACTGAGTTGCCGATCTGGTGCAGGCCTTCAATAGCTGC
>Ga0058698_10000615_pt1 | contig 18914 bp, 11 predicted proteins | sample AgamicAsSfe_FD_67288 | JGI IMG/M metagenome (GOLD analysis project Ga0058698, IMG submission 67288) | Agave microbial communities from Guanajuato, Mexico - As.Sf.e | ecosystem: Host-associated > Plants > Phyllosphere > Phylloplane/Leaf | place: Guanajuato, Mexico | collected 2012-05-30
GTATGAAACCACCTACCCAAGCACGACCGAACAATCTCACAAACACGTCTGTATGGCCCCGGGTAACGCCTCCACTACCATCAACACTCTTTCCATAAGTTGCTTCATCTGGTAGGTACTATTGGTAGCGGATATAGCTTGCTGGCGGTCGTGTTCTAGATGTGCTACACGCTACGGGGCAATGCAGGGCGTATGTGTGGGGGAGAGGGGGGAGTTTGAGCCATGGAAAGCCTGTGAGAGTACGGATGTGCGTTATTAAAAGAATGGATATCCACGTCTTGCACTACATGAACGCACTAAGGGAGAGGTGGGAAGTTTGAGAGAGCTGGTTGTGAGGGGCAATTAGATAGACTAAAATGGTACATTCAATTACACTAACAGTTTCGGTATCTGTACAACTTCGAGTGCTTGGGCAGGACTACGTGTGGATACCTCGCCATATCGACTTGACTTTTTTCGTCCATAATACAAGGGGACACAGCAATGCCCAATAACAACTCAACATTCTCTCTCGTAGATAAGATTGTCAACCCAATCTATTCATGAAACCAAAAACACGGCAAGTCGTCGTACATCACGGGTGCAGTACCCGTCTTCCCTCCTTCGCTTAGGCATCTGGAGAAGGAATGGATCGTCCAACGGCACATGTGATGCGCGGCACAAACGTCCGCCGCGAATTCCGTACAGAGGAGCAACAATGAACCCTGGAACATGTTGTCTAGACCAGCAACGCCACTCTGTCGCGGATGTAGCTACTGTGAGCGTAGTAAACAAATAAAAAAGGCTTTTCTGTTAGGGCAGTTTTTCGTAGGATACGGGCAGTTGAGTTTGGTAATGCCTTCCAAAAACAGAGGCACCGTCATCTCGCTTCCCCTTCCCCTGCTACACATGTCGTTCTCAAACGAGAGATCTCCGCGGCAACCTCATCCGCCGAACCTTTTTTCTTTCCAAACCAGAAAATCCTCTTTCGGACCGAAACGAGGAGCATTACGCGAGATAGGAGAATGGGGTGATATGACGCAATAGCAAGACCCCGTTGTCTCTGTCTCCAACGTGTCCGATGCACGAGGGGCCAGAGACCAGGAAAAGATGCGGAATTCTGAGCACGCTAACCCAGGGCGAGGCAGTGGCGATTATCCCGGACATCATGCCCGTTGAGCAAATTTGAAGATCGCTAGGCGATAAAAGCAATTTCTCCGTAACTAATGGAGGATCACTCAGCAGGAAACTTTGTGCAGTTGTTGGTACTGGCGGAGACGAGCTGAGGCTTTCGTCATAGCTGAATGTATGGTTCACCTTTCGCTACCATACGAGAACACTACAGACCAATTGCGTTTTGAGATGAGCACACAAAGTTCAACTTCATATATGTGCATGAATGGTTTGTTCCTACAGCATACTCCTAGGAAACTTCCGCGATCGAGCATATGGCTCACCGGTATGTATCTATGACATGTACCTGGCAGTCTCCCCCGTTGAACCTCCACTATATTGTGAATATCTGCCGCTCGCTCTCGGCATTAGACATCATTCTTGTGGAGCTAGAGAAGTCAGATAGGTTCACCATGTACTATGGACTCGGGTTCTCTGTGGGGTATAGATTGCTAGTTTAGGTGCATGTATGTCCGGCATGAACGGGGCTGCCGCGCGGGACAAAGGACCGTTGTAGAAGGCCCGAATCAGCCTGTGGTACGCAACGCATACTAACGCTGACAGCAATGAGGTACGCGAAAAGTTGGTTTCTTGAACAGTGTTGGACTTCGTGTGCTCCGGAGAGACCTTCCGGGAGCCAATAAGAGTGGTCGTTTGATACGTCATTCCTGGTTGCGGCTGACTTGACGTGTGACAAGAAGTGGGGACTGCTAGACGTAGCGGGTAAGCGAGGCGCGATCAGAACGACAGGTCGTGGGGCAATAGGATGCGTGTTGTTGGGACCTGGATCGGTCAGGATGGCCAGGGAGGAATTGCAGACCATCACACCACAAGGAAGACAGTATGTTGATCAAGGTACTCGTTGATGTATAGCCAACTACTTGAGAGAGATGTCTAGGTAATGATCCCTCCACATTTTGCTTTATTATGTGTAAACAGTAAACTCGTAGGCGGTGAAATATCTATCCCACCTCTCGTTCAAACGCCATGTCATCAGTCGTGGCTACTGCAGCTCAAACTAGCTGGTCATTGCAGCAAATGCAATAAAGAAAAGAAGAAGAAGCTTTTAGTTGCTCAAAGTAGGGCAAGGCCCAGGGGTATCGTGAAGTGATTGGAAGAAGTGAGGAAAACTTGCAACCCAACAATCTACACTCAGTATCGAAGAAGTCAGGGTGGTGTGGGATGCGTTAACAATAAAAGGCCTTGAATGCGAGAATGCTCAAGTTGGCTTCCTATGCCTCCAAATCATCCATGTCTTCATCAGTAAAGTCCTTGAGGAGTTCGAGGCCGCCAAAGTCATCGGCGTCACCGGAACTCATGGATCCCATACTGGTCTCCCGGACATGTTGGTGAGTGGTGCTGGGGGAAGCCATGACGGGGCTGTGATTGCTGTTGTTGAGTCGTGGGTTGGCGTGGTGGCCAGGCATACCAGGTGCAGGTGCATCCATACCGAGAAGGCCGCCAGCACATCTCGCTAGGTACTCGTCGATGGCCCAGAAGCCACAGCCAGCGTGGGCCAGTACTTCGTTCTTAAGATCAAGGACTTCCTCACGTAAGAGAGCGACATTCTCCTTGAGCATCTTGTTCTTTGCAGAGAATTCGCGTGCGCGGCCTTCGAGGCTGTTGATGTACTCCTTCTTGCGCTGCCTGCACTTGTGAGCGGCGACACGGTTCTTCTCGAGATGGGTCTGTCGGGCAGAAGAGACTTGGAAGGGATAGCCGTCTGCAGTGTAGGCCTCAATCATCTGAGGTTGCGACTTGGGCCTGCCCCGCTTGCGCTTCGGCGGCTGGGGGTTCCCGTCGGCATTGTCTTGGTGTTGCGGGACGGCGGCGCTAGGCAGTTCACCGGCAACCATGTCCTGATTGGCCGAATCATGGCGACTAGGGCGTTGTCGCTTTGCGGGCGACATGTGTGGCGAGGGTTCTTGCTTGGGCCTCAGAGCGGTCTCATTCCGCAATTCGTCGACAGGAATTGAGCCTTCGCGATCTTCGCGATTGGGTTGAACTGGGGAGTGTTCTTCTGGCGGGGTGACTTGACCATAGCGCTCCATTGTGGCGTGTGTAAGCAGGGAAGGTGGAATGGAGAAGGGCTGCTGGGGCGGCATAGAGGTGGGATTGCTGAAGGCAGTCGCCCACTTGGCTGGCTGTGGGCTTGCGTTGGACTGTTGCATGGCAGTGAAAGCATCGCCAGCCCAGTCGAATGAATATGACTGTTGGATTGCTGTCATGGTGGATGGCGGTGTGTGTTGCTGCTGTGAAGTGATGGTGATGGTGTGGTGTGGTGTGGTGGGGGAATGTATCGTGCAGCCTGAGGCTGGGGCCTTGTTATAAGTAAGAGGGCAGGCAATTGCAGAGCGGAGAAAAGGACCGAGAAAGGGTAGATGAACGTTGGTTTCGAAGGAGCAGATTTGGGCAAAGCGGATGGGGACGGGGAGGTTAAAAGTACCGCAGAGGGAAGATCGCCTGGCATGGGAATTCAAACAATGGGGGCTTTGGCAACATGCGGAACTGAGGAAAGCGATTTGGACGAGCAGGGGCAGGGACAGGGGGTCATGCGATTGGTGTGTAGCGCGCCGAGTTACGTAGTGCGCCTTCCAGATCGACGATGTGTAGGGTAATCGTGGCCCAGCCCACGCCAGTATGGGAAACGCAGGCTTGGATCTCGATCCTTTTGTCGCAGCCTGCAAAGCTTTCCCATCTATCGATTTGCACTCCGTGCTGACTTTACTGTCTTTTGGATATGCGCTTGTAGTGATGTTGTATCCATGCCTGCTGGTGGTCCCGCTTGTTCTCCAGGTGGCTGGCTTCAGTCCTCTCCCGACGCCGTCGAAAAACCAGACAGGCCAAGGTGCGGATTATTCCCGGTCATAGATGGCTCTGCCCCGAATATCTGTCTGCATAGTTTGCTAAGTTGCTAGAGAGTTTGCGCAGCCCCGGGCAGCTATCCCGAATCGTTCCCACAGCACAAGACTGGGCCAATGACGATGACGTTCCAACGGCTCGCTCCGCGGGACAGGTCGACGGTCAACCGTCACGCTATGGCTCCACATTAACCGTCCATGGCCATCTTCATGGAAACTCGCTCCTCGCCAATCAGCGCGACATCTACCTGCTGCTCCACCTCAGCTTGAACCTCGCGAGAGCTGAACGAACATTGTATCGAACACCATGCTAATCAAGCGTTCCCAACTCCAACTCTCAATCACAGACGCCTTCTGCGCTCATCCTTCCGCATAGGTGCTAGCAGGTACCGGGGTTGCCAGTTAGCCAAAACTAACACATAATACGTAGCGCACAACAACAACAGGCCGCAGTACTTTGCCTCCAATACGCTTGCATGCATTCTGTCGATCACTAGGAGTAAGCCCGGACAAGGTTCGCCGCCTCCGATGCAGAAATCGAGACATGGATGGAAGTGCATGGAAAAGCCGTCTACTCGCCATGGGGAAGTTGCAAATTGCCATGTTTTGCTTTGAAATCCGATCAGACCCCGCCCCAACCAAGCCATTTTTGCATCATCGTACATTAGCTCCATGTTCCACCTAGATGCCGCTTCACTCATCACCCTGCAAATTGACGTATCATGCTCGGAGTACGCTCGCTTCATGCCTTTTCCTACCTATGCAGTTGACCACGCGGAAAATATCTCGTAGCACTTCACCGCAGCCTGTAGAAAGCCGTTATTGTGGTTCCCAGCCTCTTCCGTTCCCCACATAAAAGAGTTTTACGAAACTGGTCCTTTGTCTATCGTATTTGCCCTTCGGGTAAATATGCCGTCGGCGGACACGCCGCGTCTGAGTGCCCGGGCAAACTGCGAAGTGGCATTTTTTGTACTTCGTAGTACCCTTCCTGGCATGCCCCGCTGTCACTTCCATGCTGCTGAACCCTAATTGCAGACTGGGGAATTGTGGGTACCGTACCTAACTTTAGGGCTGCCCAAATCATTACCAGAGCTGACATTGGATAGTGGGCTTTTGATCAACGGCCCAAGAGTTTCCGCTCAACGTCGTACGCCGTTGCGCCGCGCCTAGTTATTGGCCGACTCTTGCTACGGTGTGATGCTTGCAGAAGCCATCGTATGGCGTGGGTTATTTGGATCTTCTGGAGGGATCGACCTCTGCAAGACAGTCCAAATTATGCAAGAACCATGGTCTATGGGCACGACAGTGTAGCTCGAAAGATGGGTATGAAACCTGTGCTGTGTCTGCAACAGAGCTGTGTAGACCTCTTCCAATTACTATATCGCCTTTATTCTTGTGGCCGCCTATGGAATGTTGCGTGGATGTTACACTGCCGTTGGATGTGGAAGATGAGCTATTTCAACGCTGGGATAGTACCATCCCAGAGTCGCAGAGGTATTCGATCTGAGACGAACAAGTGAAAGTGACAGGAAACCTTCTCAGTGAGTCGATAGATGATGAAGAGGTGACGATGAGACCACTTAAGCATAGAATGCTCATAATGTTCCTCGTCGCAATCATTTGGATCGAATACAGATGTCGATATCTGCACTCTACTTCTATGTAAGCCTAGCGCTAAGCCACACAGGCATGTCTGCTACAACGTTGGAGGTTTTCGTGACGACGTCACGTGGGGTGATTGATGCGCGGAAGACGATTGGGGTTAGCATATCTTGGCAGGAAAGCGCGACGCGCACCGCGTCGTCGGTGCAACAGAGGGCAAACACGAGCTCACCATCACCACCGCAACCCCGCTATGTCCTGAAGTTTCCCATCGCGATCGCATACACATACTATACGCGACCGCCAATTCCACCCGATCCGATCTCTCGCGCGCCGTGATCGCGCTCCACCGCCGCGATGGGATACATCAAGCAGATAACGATCCAGGGCTTCAAGAGCTACAAGGAGCAAATGCAAATCGAGCCTTTCTCGCCCAACTGCAATGTCGTCGTTGGTCGCAATGGATCTGGAAAGAGTAACTTCTTTGCCGCTGTGCGCTTCGTGCTGGGCGACGATTACCACAACTTGGGCCGTGAAGAGCGTCAGGCGCTGCTACACGAGGGATCTGGTTCAGCCGTCATGTCAGCATACGTGGAAGTATGCTTCGACAACACAGAGGACCGCTTCCAGACTGGCAAGCCCGAATTCTTCTTGCGCCGGACCATTGGCGCAAAGAAAGACGAGTACTCGGTCAACCGCAAGAATGCTACCAAATCCGAGGTCATGCAGATTCTTGAATCTGCTGGCTTTTCACGGTCAAACCCATACTATATCGTTCCGCAGGGTCGTGTTACGGCGCTCACCAACATGAAGGATTCTGAGCGCTTGAAATTGCTGAAAGAAATCTCCGGTTCCAATGTATACGAAGAGCGACGCGCAAACAGTTTGAAGCTACTAGCCGAAACAGAGAACAAATGTTCCAGCGTTGACGTTGTAATTGAATCCATCAACGGGCGTCTGAATGAGCTCGAGGGTGAGAAGGAGGAGTTGGAGGCGTGGAGCAGGAACGACAGGGAGCGCCGGTCGTTGATGTACGTACTGAAGTCGCGCGAAGAAGCCGATCTGGAGGCCTTGATCGAGAACATTGATCACCTCGAGAATCAGGGTCGTGAGATGAAAGAGAGCAACGAGGCAGCCTTTGTTCAAACCGAGGCCGACATTGCGCAAATCGACATGGACATCAACCGACGCAAAGGTGACCTAGACGTCCTTCGAGAGGATCGTGTGCAGTCTGAACAGGAACGCAAGTCGGCGACACTGGAAAAGGCCAAGATCGAGCTTGAGCTCAAGGCATTGCAGGACAACCAGTCAGTCACCCAGCGAACGAAGAAATCGCGGGACACGCAGATCAAGTCGCTCCAACAGCAAATACGCGCACGAGAGGCGGAGCTCAAACAGCTGCTTCCTCAATACACTGCCAAGAAGGAAGAGGAGGAAGCTGTCAGATCGCAATTGCTTGAAGCTGAGGGCCAACAGAAGCGGCTGGAGGAAAAGCAAGGTCGTACAGCATTCTACACGACCAAACGACAGCGAGATGACGCATTGCGTGCTCAGATTGAGGCTGCCAACGCCGACCTTAGCCGCCGCAAAGCCGTCCTCATGCAGACCAACGAGGAGATTACTCAGTTGGAGAGCGATGTCGAGCGTCTTGAGAGTGAGATTGCTGAACTCAGGTCAAACATCGAGAGCGAGGGAGACGCCAGTGTCAATCTTGCGGCCAAGGTTGAGCAAGCGAAAGACGCCTACAAAGCTGTACACGATGAGCAGACGAGTCTCTACCGAGAAGAAAACAGAGTCAACACTCAACTTACAAACTCACAAGCCGAGCTTCGGAAAGCGGAAAGTGCCTTCTCCCGGCTACTTGATCATGGCACAAGCCGCGGGCTGGAGTCTCTCCGTCGGTACCAAAAAGAAGGAGAACTGGAGGGAGTACATGGCACCATTGCAGACCTGCTCGATGTCAGCAACGACTACAGGGCCGTCACTGAAGCAGCAGCTGAGGGTGCACTCTTCAATGTTGTTGTAGATAACGACGAAGTGTCCACGAGGCTGATTGACAGGCTTATCAAGGACAAGGGTGGACGTATCACTTTTATTCCTCTCAACCGCATTCGGACTCATGACTTGGACCTTCCTGCGACCGGCGACATGCAGCCGCTGTTACCGAAGCTGAGGTATGATGAGAGGTTCGAGGATGCTTTCAGGCATGTATTCGGCAAGATCGTGGTCTGCCCTGACCTGACTGCCTGCAAGAAGAACGCAAAGCAATACAACGTTCGTGCGTATACTCTCGACGGAGATAACGCCTCACGGAAGGGACAGTACCGAGGTGGTTACCACGACATGTCTAAGTCAAAGATTCGGGCTTATCAAGCACTGGCCGAGATCCGCACTCAGCACGACGAGTTGCAGCAGCGGAAGCGGGACATTGCTATGGAACTCGAGCAAAAGCGTCAGCAGCTTACCGCAGCACTAAGCGAGGTTCGCAGACGGGAACACGAAAAGGACAAGGGCGAGAACAGCTACGCGCCCATGCGAGAAGAAGTACGCGTGAAGCAGAGGATTCTGCGAGATACCCAGGATAGCCTCGCGAGGAAACAGACAACCGCTTCGTCATTACAATCAACAATCAACCAGCTAGGCGCGCAACAGAGCGACTGGGAGGCGGAAATTGCTTCCAAGTTCGAGAAGGCGCTGTCAAACGATGAGGAGCAGATGTTGATCACGTTACGGAGCACCGTGCAAGACCTGAGACGGCAATTTGCGCGAACAAAAGAAGAGCGTGCCAGGCTTGAAACCCAGAAAGACGAGGCTGAGCTGGATCTCAACGAGAACTTGCAGCCAGCGCTGGATGATATCCAAATACAGCAGGGCGGCGCAAGCGGCTCCACTGGCCAGTCAACCCGGTTACGAGAATGCGAACGAGCACTAGATGCAGTCAATCAAACCATCGCGAACCTTGATCAACAGATACAGGAGATCGACGCCCAGATCGAAGACATCCGAGCCCAGTTGAGCGAACTGGAGGACGCAAGAAACGAAAAGGAGACTAGCAATCGACAGCTAGCAAAGACAATGGCGAGACAAGAGCAGGCCATGTCCAAGAAGGACTCGGATCGTAGCCGTCATACAGATCGATTGGCAGAGGTCAAGCGGGATATCCGAGATTTGGGTACTCTTCCTGAAGACGTTGATCGGAAGTACACTCGATGGGACACTACCAAGGTAAGCCGGATGCTGATCTGTCGAATCCGCATATAGCTAACATTTCGAAAAGGTCACCAAAGAACTTACCAAAGCCAACCAAGCCCTCAAGAGCTTCGCACACGTCAACAAGAAAGCTTTCGAACACTATGAGAACTTCACACGCCAACGACGCACTCTTACAGAACGCCGCGCCGAACTCGACACATCGCGCAAATCCATTGAAAACCTCATCGACGTGTTAGACCAACGCAAAGACGAAGCCATCGCCCGAACCTTCAAACAAGTCGCCGCCGCCTTCGGCGAAGTTTTCCAACAACTCGTGCCCATCGGCCGCGGCCGCCTAATCATCAACCGCAAATCCGACCGCGATGCACGAGGAGACATATCAGACGATGACGACATGGAAGAAGAAGAGACACAAGGCAAGAAGAGCAAAGTCGAAGAGTACACAGGTGTCAGCATCGCCGTGTCCTTCAACAGCAAGCACGACGAGCAGCAAAAGATTGGCCAACTCTCTGGTGGTCAAAAGTCGCTCTGCGCACTCGCCCTCATCTTTGCTATCCAAAAGTGCGATCCTGCACCCTTTTACCTCTTTGATGAAATCGACGCCAATCTCGATGCGCAGTACCGTACTGCTGTTGCGCAGATGCTGGAACGATTAAGTGGTCAGGGTGGTAAGAACAAGGATGGAGGAGGCCAGTTCATCTGTACGACCTTCAGACCTGAGATGGTGCATGTGGCGGATCGATGTTATGGTGTTACCTATACGAACAAGACGAGTAGCATTGATGTTGTTGATAGAGAAGCGGCGCTTGAGTTCGTCGAGGGTATGCAGAAGGCATAGGCATGGCCGTAAAATGCGAAGCCTGCAGGAGAGAGGATAGGTAATATGGAAGCTTTTTCCAGATGTCAACGTCTCAGATGGCGGTTCGGTTTGTTTCTTTGATATCAAGTCTTCACGATGCATGTATATGTTTGCGACTGGGAAAGTAAGAAATGCGTTTTCGTGTATTAGGTAGCTATATTACGCAGTCTCTACTTTGCTGTTCTTCCACATCCTACCTTTCTTTATCCCACCAACGCTGATCCAATACTTGAAACGAGTTCCTTCGTACGGCGTCAGCATCCTTTGCGATTCCTGCCCCTTCCCTTCCCTTCTGTATAGATTAGAGCCTTCCACCACGTATGCTATACGGATTGTTGCCAAGAGCGCGAAGCATATTGAGGCTCTCTCTGCATCGCTGTTCCATGAGACAACGCCTTATCCATTCAAGTTCCAAGGAGTTGGCTTGATCGTGTCCCTTCTTGCGGTCGTGTGTGCAGATGCGGTACCTAGACCTATCCTAATTGGACGCGGATTCCTCTTTCCCTTAGTTATGGTATCTGTGTAAGTGGATCTCGTGCCGTAAGAGTTCGTCTCGAGATCGGACACATCGCTGTACATCGTTGTATGCACTGCTCCTGCGACGTAGCGTGACCCTTGTGACGCATGCGCTGCGAAAAGAGCAATTCGTGTCGAGGATCGGACTTTACTATGGGGATCGCGAAGTATGACCATTGCGATCTAGCCGGGTTCCACTCGATAGGGCGCGGGAGGCTCTTCCGGAGCTGCCTGTGCTTGTGTTCGACAACAGCGAGTGTTCTGAATCGAGATCACTCAGCGCTGCCGGCCTAAGCCGCCAGATGTTTTTTTGGTGCTAGATGTCGCCGTATTCTCTCTAGTGCTAGTGCGCTAATGCCGGACATGGGCTTATTGATCCAGCGCTCGAAACAAGCAGTAGCTTTTTCCCTTTGGCTAGATGCAGGAGAATGTAGTGCTACCAGTAGTAGAGGCGTGGCCATACGCATGTATGCAAAACCGTTTGTGTAGGTCCGCAGATACTGTGAAGCTTGCAGTATGATCGAATGTTGATGTGGTATCGTGAATAGAGAATCCGTATATCGTGACATAACGATGCAAAGAAGAATGCGAGCTGCGCTGAAGTATGCGATGGTCAGAGCCGTAAATTCGTCGCGAAATTGTATGGCTCCAGTCGTGACATCTTGCCAGAAGACCGACGTGTCATTACTCGCTGCTCCACCTGCATACTCAAGCCAGAGCTCTTCGATATTGGTCGCGACCTCCGTATACGTCTCGAGGTCAATAGTGTGTTGTGATGCGTCGCTTTCCTGTGCAGCGTTTTCTTCTATCAGGTAGGATACATGGCTCAGCAATCTCTGGAACACGGGTAGTCGGATGTATTCTAGTGACCCGTGCAAGATTCTTTGTACTTGAAAGGGTGTTTCTTCGCCATCCCTAGTCAGGTTGATGAATACCATCTGGGTCCGCAGATGGTCTGCATAAGAAAGATGGGAGGTTAGCCTATACCCCAAATATACCCGTATGTGAGTGCTTACAGAAGATCTGACATAATGCCCCTCCTGAACATTGTTTTGGTTTGGTCACTTCAAGCATCCGGACAGCTCCGTAGATGTGTGAGCGATATGCTTCGGCATCTGTAGCCTGGATAGCCTCGAAGAAGCTGAACAGGACGCTCGTAGATACCATATGTACTGTAACTTCATACTTGTTCTGTAGCCGGGAAATGAATCGATAGTGTGTCCGTAACGCTTCGCCGTATAGTTTCCGAGAGTATTGCGTCAATGCTAGATTGTCAGTTTCGACAGCACAGTAGACAGATGCCGTAGCTTGTACTGCCAATACCAACGCTTCATTCGTGCCATCTGTGGTCAAGACAGGCAGGCTATGCAACCAAGTACGCCGATTCCTAATATCTGTCCCTTCGCCATCGGACGTAAAGTATGCCAGGAAGCGTGCGTAGAATGACTCAGTCACAATTGTTCGTTGCGAGGTCCGATACAATGGCAGGCCATCACAACGCATCCGAGCCTGAGTATTGAGTCCCGAGCTCCTGATCAGTGCCTTTGGCTTGCGCTTTTGCATTCCATTCTTTGCAATGTTCGTCATATCTACGAACAAGGGTCCATCTGGAAGTCCAGGACATTCGCGACCGGTGCGGATGCACATTAGACATTGCGGAACCGTCGCATCGCACCTAATGCGTTTCTTTCGACACACTGCACATGACTTTGTTCTTGAAGGCATTGGAAGATCTCGAGATATTCAGAAGAAAAGAGTGCATGGTATAGGTGTGGGATGCTTTAAAGCAACCCAAGATGTTCACGGATTGATGCCGAGCTCCATTTTACGCTAGCCGGAATTGGTGAGCTAGCAAAAATTTCCAGAAATGGAATAACGCGACCCACATTTGAACATCCACTGGGCAGGGCAGAACTTGGGTCATTCAGCTCTTGTTTGCGCCAGCAAGCAAACCTCGGCCGTTCTATGTGGCCGCTGGATTCTAATGTGAACTCAAGGCGCTATAACACATGCACATCAGACAGTGTCGCTAAAATTGCTAAGCTAAAGCTACCTAGGCACCCTGGAGCGAGACACATAGGCTGCTGCTCTGTACGATCGTGATCGAGCGAGGATTGGAGAATCAGTCGCAACCCAATAGTATCTGGCGTTACTTCGCATACCCAAGCAGAGCATCGCCTGCCCCGTAGCACGAACATGGACGTCCGAAGGCTGGCCCAAGGAGGTATAGAAGTTTTTTTTTTACAAGGTGTACGGAATGCCTCTTGACAGCACGTAAAGTCTGTGAGTGTTTGCCACCAAATTCGATACCCTGATGACCACAAGCACTCCATCTAACATATCTGCAGCAATGAATAGAAGCGAGGTATTCCTGGTGGGCATGACGTGTATCATCGCGCATACTGCAAAATAGCGCGCTGGCTACCTACGTACGCTCAAATAGCACACCGACCCGAGGACCTTCTCAGATTCCCTCCAGGTTGTTTATGCTGCGTGTCTTCTGCATCCTTCGTACAGTTTTTGTTGCGATAATCTGACAGCCCGGGATGCCATGCCGGCTCGCAGGCCTCTTCTGCGGGGCCATTCGCTGCCCTGCCTCGAATCTCGATCCCGGCTGGGCAATACCCGCTTGTATGTAGAGCCATTGCTAAATCCATCCAACTTTATCTGCCCACCTCAAGATCGCAACACGACGCTTTTTCTGATCGTGGACTGACATTGCAGACCTTAATTGGCGGATGGGTATCCGCCTATCATTCTTCTGAAAGGTGTAATAAGTCTTATCCCCCAGTAGCGGCACCTTCACAACCACCCGTTCGCGTTTACAGAAGTGGACTACCTCTTGTCTGAATCGTCCGCCAGAGCCACTCAGCGCTGTGCTTCTTCAACTACTGTGCGTCACCGGGTCCCTTCCCGCGCCATACCGTCCTGGAGAACTGTTTCCCCTCATACCTCATACCGTACGAGGTCTACGGAGACCTTGCCCGGAACTCAACACGTGACTTATTCGCTTCTTTGGAAGCGGATTTATGCGCGAGCTGCATCTGCATTGGCAGTACGGGTCCTCTACTGGTCTACAATCGTCGTCAGCCTGTGCTATGCAGCAAATCCCACTTGGTCAGTCCAGCGATGGACAGGGTAGGAAGACCGCGATTCAAAAGACGGCGCCGCAGCAGGGTAACGAAAACTCGGAGAGACCCGACAGAGAAGAAAGAGTGTCAGTGACTCCACTCCCAACACCAAGACACTATATTCTAACCCGTTCTTTTAGAGCAAGAGCATGCAAAACGTGCCGTAAACGAAGTATACAGCCTTATACATCCGCACTCAATTGCCGGTGCTGACAAAACTCCAGAAGTCAGGTGTTCTGGTGATACACCGCGTTGCGCCAACTGCGAACGCAACAACCTGACGTGTGTGTACGATCCAGCACGGCGGGATCGCCTAGGAGAGTATGTAAAACTAGACTCCTTACTTGGCTACATGTATGCTAATTCTACAGGGCTATGCGGCTGAACAAAAATCTCCTCAACCTCCTGAAAGACCTCAAGGGACGCGTGGATGAGGAAGATAGGAAGATCATCAATCAGACATTACACGATGTAGGCGGCCCTTTGACCATCTGGTTTCCTATCATATCCTGCAAGGTAACTGTTAACATTACTTCCATTGCAGGTAGAGGATGATTTGGTCTCGTCGGGTTCATTGCAGTCCGTAAAAATGCGGGGAAAGAGACCGCGCGATCATTCAGCGACACGTCAAGATGAGAATCATAGTGACCACGGAGAGGCCTTCGTGACGGCCTCAGTGGGATCCAACGAAGACCTTGACTTCCTTGATGAAGATTTAATGCGTGATCCGCATGCAAGAGAAACCGGCTATATGGGTCAGAACTCTGAAGTCCAATGGCTACGGAGCGTCCAGCGCCAAGCAGAACGCGGCAACACAGATCCCCGTGGTCAACGGTACGGCCCTCCTGGTGCGAGTACTGAAGCGATCGATGAACGATCCGACGCTCTACATGAACGGAGGCAGAATGCTAGACCAGGATCGATGCACCATATCACGGACGCGACTTTCTACCTTGACAGCGACGACATCGAGATTGACATTGCAGTGGACCCTAGGGAGATGCCAAGCCCAGAGATCGCTGAGAAGTTCTTTGCTTGTTACATGGACACTGTGCACGGTACATTCCCACTCATGCCTGCCAATTTTGAGGACCAATTTCGCCGCTATATCCAAGCTTCTAAACATGGGCACCCGTTTTTCGTACCCGATGGATGGCGTGCAACCATGAATTTGCTCTTCGCGATTGGCGCAAAATATTCACACCTTGTTGGCGCAGAGTGGAGAGGCGACGAGAGGGACCATCTGATATACATGACAAGAGCAGTCCAGCTTCTGGGCTTGAAAGACACTCTGACCTTTCTTGCAGCTCCTAGCCTAGACAAAATCCAAGCCGTGAGTTCCCATTGGTCCTATCTGCTGAGAACTACCTAACATGCACTCTCAGACAGGAACGTTGGCCTTTTACTTCCTTGTAATTGGGCATGTAAGCAGAGCATGGATTATGATAGGACTTTCTGTCAGGCTTGCCTTGGCGCTCGGTCTGCACTTGCGCAACGAGGACACTTCATTGAGTGATTCCAGGAGGGAGCCGCTAGTAAAAACATGGTGGTGTTTGCACTCAATAGAGTGTCTCGTCTCTTCTATCACCGGCCGTCCTCCAGTCATCGGGAACGAGGATTGTACTGTATCCTTGCCACAACAATCCTCCGAATCGCCAACCCGACAAACATCTCGCATTCGCACCAACTACGGCTCGCCTCAGACTACGGCAAATAATAGAGCTTCCGAGTCTAGCAAACGGAAGACAGACAAGAACCACTATCTCCATACGTATATTACCCTGACTATCATTCAACAAAAGGTCCTTCTCAGTCTGTATTCACCTCGAACTGCGGTACAATCTTGGCAGGTACGTGTACTTTTCCTCCAAATGGTTTTTTGCATTGCCAGCGAACAATTTCTCATACGAATCTATGGCCATCTCCTGACTAGTATGCCTACAGTACGTTCAAACGAAAATCACGGAGTTACTCAAGGAACTAGAAAACTGGGTGCAGACGGCTTTACCACCTGAGGATGCCCGTCCCAGTACTTGGACTCAACGATCCGATCTCAACCGTGAGCGGTTCCTGCTCAGAATCTACTATTGGAGTACGAAAGTTCTTATTACTAGACCCTGTCTATGCCGAATCGAACGGAGGATAGCAACGGAGAGTTCGAAGTCCATGAACTTCAACACCGACACTGCCGAGACTTGTGTCGAAGCAGCTCGACAGATGGCAATGCTGTTCCCCGAGCAGCCAGATACAGGCTTTATCTACTCCCAGGGGCCATGGTGGGATGTGGTTCACATCAGTAAGTCTATCATGGTTGAAGTACTGTTTCATTAAAGCTGACTGTCGTCACGTTAGTTATGCAAGCTTTAGCCGTACTTCTGCTCGAGATGGCCTATGAGGGCAAGCACCTGAAAGACGAGAAAGCCGATATCCTTGCGTGTATCAAAAAGATGATACGCTGGCTTCGGGCCATGAAAGCGAACGACCCAGTTGCAGCTCGTGCTCACGATGTCGTTTACAAGATTCTGAATAGCTGCGCTCCAGTTCTTCGGGAGCAGGTGAAGGAGTTGATTGACGATGATAGTAATTGGACCTCGCAGCCTGCGCAGCCGGCCCGTCCCGGTGCATCCTCTACGTTTCAGTCACAGTCAACTTCATGGGATACACCAAGCGGTACAGGTTTCTCGGAAGAGATGCCGCCAAACTACCCACCCCCACTATCCCATGATCATCTCGTGGATCCGCTGCTCCAATATCCTTTACCCACACAACAACCAACACCTTCTGCTTTTGGTAACCCATTCTTCACAAGCTTCGACCAAGGAGTGCCTATTGTTGAAATGCAACAATTGTGGTGGCATTCAGCGCCTTTCAGTAATCTGGACTGGGATGCTTCCGAGATGAATCTATCGCAGCAGCAGCTCATGCAACAACAGATGCAGCAGCAAATGCATCACCGGATGCAGCCGGACGATCTCATGGAGCTGGAACATGAAGGAGGCGATTTTTCGGAGCCGCCTAGTTAGCAGTTGGGTGAAGTGATGACCCAAACCCATTTCTCTTGTCATCGGCTATGTAAGGGACTCTAGATGTCCGAACAGAGGTAGCTCAGTTCACGACACATACATGGAGACAACCCAGTCAGAACTGGTTTCCACTCGAAATAGCTTCTTTTATGCATGTGGTCTTTGTGATTCCTCCATTTCATCCATCCCACTCTCCATTGACGGTCTGCCAAAACTTGACAACGACTTAATTACACGTGTAAATCAGCGTGCCTTCTTGTACTGCAAATCATCGACGTCGACTTACCTCATTAGGAGACAAGGTCCTGTAGAAGACGAAGCTCCGATATGCGGGATCGTAATCGTCCTTTTCATCATTTTTGAGCATTGGTCATAATTGCAGGCCGCAAGCCCAAAGGAACAACTGCTCACCTTTCCGTTGAAGTGTTTAGGCAACAATATGCGAGATAGAGTGCGGTAGATGGTTACAGCGCTGTTCCATATCCATGTCATGGTATGTGCAATATAGCTTAGGGTGTTGCTGATCTCGGGCGCGTTCCACAGGATCGAGAAGTGATTGGTTGGCATCTATAGCATTGTTGCAAACACGTAGCCTAGGTAAGAGTGAAGTAAGAGTGAGGTCTCATTACGCTGCAGAGGTGCAGCGGCGCCGGGCTCCGTGGCCAATCACATTTGTGAAGGTGGCCTGAAGTGGGGTTGAGATGGTGCCAGGGAGTATCTGAAAGGGTCCTTCGATCCTTCTCCTTCGTACACAAGATAGATGCTGGTCGAGAAATTGCAAATTCTAAAGCCGCTATGAGGTAGCCATGAAGATTCTTGTCATTCAATTTGCAACCAACAGGTAATACACAAATGGTCGTCACTCGTCACATCAACCACTAGATGGATGCCTCTTTTTCAAGACGTTCCTCCGCTGTTTCCTATCCGCCTCCAGTAGTCTTTCCCGATCGATTTGACTCTTGTTACTACTGCCCTCGCCGAAGTCGAATCCTTCTCCTTGTGTGAGTCCGCTGACGGCTTTGCCCGCGCCAAGAGTGATACCATTGGCTCCGAATTTGCCCGCCATACTCTTCGTGCTCTGCTGGCTGTCGAAGCTTGACCTCCTGGCGGGGGTTTGGTTAGCGGGTGTGGTAGTTTGAGACGGATCCGTACCAGCGACTTCGTCCGAGGACCACCATCCCTCAGGTCGAGACGTGGAGGTCTTTTCCGTGATTTGCGAATCGCCAACTGACGCACCTGGGGAGTTGAAGGATATGGTTGATATCCTATTTGAAGGATCTGGTGTAGATATGGTTGACATCCTGTTTGTGGGGTCTGGTGTAGACATGGTTGACATTCTGTGTGACGGAGGTGGTGACATGATTCTACTGCGGACAGGCGAGGGTTTCTCCTCTGTAACAGTCCTCCGATGCGTAGCAGGTCGTGTTGTCTTGGGTGGGGAGACGGCACTGGCTAACGACAACGGCCTTTCTGCTAATGTCGTACCATCGATGGAGCTCGGCGTCCGCGAGGGCTGGGACACCTTTCTTGTCCGTAGCGCTACTGGAGCTGTCGCGCTCTCGTCTCCCGCATCGTCTTCGTCGTAGTCTTCGGCGTCTAACCCAGGGAGCTTACTGGATTCTGGCAAAAGACCTTGATACCTGCCTGGTGATCGCAAGCGTCGTTGTTTTTGACCCTCTAGAGCTGCCGCTTCTGAAGTTGCAAATTTATCCAATGCTTCAAAGACATGTGGGAAAACGAGAGTGTCGACTGACTCGGCCCACAAAAAGTCCAGATGCTCGTAGTGGGGGATCTCCTTTGCTATGGTATGAGACGGCAGCTCCTTTAGCATAACATCAATGTCAACTAGACTGTCTGAACCACCGTAGACAAGCACAATGGGCGTTTTGATGTTCTTGGTTGGAAATTTGGCGACTTTGTAGTACTTGGACCGATTCGAGGTGATCGGATTTGGCGCTTCATCGTCGTACATTTGAAATGTGCCATTTCGAATGATCTGAAACCAGTGTACCACGCTCTTGGTCGACGTGTATGAATACAGATGTGGGTATGCTGCGAGCTTTTGCTCGGGCAGAATGTTGACAGCGGACCAGTTGAACAGGAAGCGCAGAGATGTGTCAATGAAGCGAACGAAGATGGGTGGATATAGGATAGATTGCCACATGGTCGCCGACGGGAGAATGGTCTTGCGCCCAAAGGCCAAGTACAGAATGTCCGGAGAAGCTTTCACGAAAGCGTCGACAATGCCTGAGGCAACGCCCTTGGGCGACATGGCTGGGGCTAGCGCAATGAAAACATCAACCTTCTCGTTGAGCGTAGGGTGGATAGATAATGTTGCAAAGGCCTGGGCGGTTCCTTGGGAAAAGCCAATGTACGATAGCGACGGCTGGTGCGTAGTCTCGAGAATGTAGGCAATGGAGTCGGGAATGTCGTGGAAAGCGAATTGGTCCATGCTGAAGTTCCAGAAGCTGCTCGAGGTAGGGGGAGTATGGACGCTCTTCTTGGAGTACTTGTTTCCGCGGTTGTTGCCGAGCCAGACGTCGTATCCTCGCTCCAC
>Ga0058698_10000616_pt1 | contig 18909 bp, 28 predicted proteins | sample AgamicAsSfe_FD_67288 | JGI IMG/M metagenome (GOLD analysis project Ga0058698, IMG submission 67288) | Agave microbial communities from Guanajuato, Mexico - As.Sf.e | ecosystem: Host-associated > Plants > Phyllosphere > Phylloplane/Leaf | place: Guanajuato, Mexico | collected 2012-05-30
GTCGGGAGGGATGGCAATGGAAGGGTTTTCGAGCTGGTGTTGGAGAATATGCAGAGGGTTTATGGTGGCTATGAGGGATGAATCTTGGGTCGGTGTTGGTATATGGGCATGGTGGCGGTGCGCTAGCGCCATACGCCCCGGGATAATGGTATTAGTGCCTGGGGGTCATGCAGTATACAGGATTGTGAGGCGAGGGAATTTGATGTAGCGCAAAGGTCGGCACGTTGATCCTCCCCCATGATCGCCTGCTTCTCAACATGCCGCGATGGTGCTTAATCTGGTTCATGACGGGCGCACGCCGGAGAATCCATCGTCAGCGTGAACGGTCCCGACCGGATGGCGAGATGACTTCATGGTCTGGAATCTGGGTCTGCGTCTGTGTAGATGGAGCGCGAAACGACGTGCACGAATTTGAGACGGGCACTGGTACTTCACCGACTGACGGACGGAGCCCGGGGCGCGTGGCTGGATACTGCTGCTGTAGACAAGCTATATACATCTGGTTTACACCACGCAACCTCTCCCGTCCGTTGAACGAGGAGGTGGACAAGACCGAGGACGAGGACTAGGATAAGTACGACAGCGCAAGCGAAAGGCTGTTTCCTGCAGGTATTCTGCAATGCAGAAATGGAATCTACGAACCAGTACTTACTAATCATGATGAGTTATCATGTATCGCCCCAACACCCCCCAAGCTTGGGCAAACGATTGCTATTGCAGTGACTGTGCGAATCCGAACTTTATTATGTCAGGCCTCGTGGCGACTGAGGACGGAGCGGGTGTGGGAAGCGGGGAGATTAGATTTCCAAGAGTGTGTACCAATACCTTACGTCGAGTATTATCAACAACATCGTTCTGCCTTCTTTCCCTTTCCCTCCTTCTCTCCTCTACGATTCCCCTGCTATTTCACTCTCCCCACCGCCTACCTCACTCACATTCCCACCTTTCTTGCTATTCACGCTTCACGAAAAGCCCGCTGGCCCATTAACGTTGCTGATCCCCGTCGTCTGCAAATTCTTCGGTAATAGCGGCTCAATGACCTGCTGCCACACCAATTGGTAGAAGCCTGGTCCGCCGTTTGCGGCGTGCGAGTTCGGTTCGAGGGAGCCGTTGTTGCCGTAGTTGTCGCAGCAGGGGGAGTAGGCGCCCCATAGGGGTCCGGCTGCCCATGCTATGGAAGGAGAGGCGTGTTAGTTGGGAAGATTGTGGGGGTAATTGTGGATGTGATGGGAGATGGGTGATGGGTGATGGATGAAGGAACTTGGCGGTTCGGAGAATGGGGAGGGACGGAGGGAGGGAGGGGAGAGGAGTGCAAGCAGCCCGGCTCGTGCCTTACAATCTCATAGCTCTCCATTGCCGGAGCCGATGGAAAACCCCGAGAATACGAAGAAAAAGAAAGTCACATACCGCTCCAACCAATGTACTCATCGTTATTCGCCATATACTTGATAATGCCCGCCACATCCGCCTGGCAGGGCGCAGTGGGGTTGCCGCCGAACTCGGTGATCATTGCTTTGAGATTGTGCTGTTGGAGCCATTGGGTCAGGCCGTAAAGGTTGGGAGGTGCTGGGTTGGTGCATGGGATGTTGTCGCCGGAGAAGTTGACGTCAAAGTATTCGTGGATGTCGATTGCGAGGTTGTCTGTTGAGTGGGGGTGTTAGTGGATGTTGAGAGGGATTTGAGGTTGAGGATGATGTGGGATGGATGAGTGTAGGTGTGGATAATGGGGCGATCAGTTGGGGTGGTGCAGACTCCATAGAGACGAGGTCGTCAGGAAGAAAATGCCGGACGTACTAATGGGGTCTTTGAGCATGTACATGTACTCCGAGTTCGGGGCATCGCCTTGGCCGGACATGTTCCACTAGATGATAGAGTCAATTGTCGTTTATAGTTGTCTAATTGGAGAAGACATACGTTGTGACCGCCAGTATAGGCATTACCAGGCGCGATGATCAGCTGTCTGGCACCAGAGTTGCGAATGCCAGTGATGGCAGCCTGGTCGTTCTTGACGACGAGAGAAGTGGCCATGTCATGGGGCTGGGAGAGGTAATTAGTCTGTACGTCAGAGTGCAAGAGTGAGCTCAAGTCAAAGACAAACCTCGTTCATGATACTAGAGATGACGATCAGCACATCATCGTCGGAAATCAAAGACAATTCGTCAAACATACCCAAAGATGACCTTCTCATTGTCGACGAAACGACCGGCCAGTTCGTTCCAGAAATGCATAAACTGCTCAGTGGAAGCAGCATTGGTCTGGTTGCTGCCAATAACAGCTCCACTACCAGGCTGCTGACTGGGATCGTTGTATCTATCCGAGGACGTCAGTCATCCTGCCACCACGCCAAAGAGCAGCGAGAACAAAGACCACCCACCTCATATAATTATGCGGGTCCAAAATGGCATACGCCCCCTGCACATCCGTGATATAGTTGATTGCCATCTCAAACTCCGTATAATACGTCTCGTTGAACTTCCTGCCCAAACCATATGCCGTGGGACACATGCGCTCTAGCAGGAACGCAACACGGAACAGGTTAACGCCCTGTGACACGAAGATGTCAATGGTGGATTCATTGATGAATTGATAGTCGACGCCAAAGCGGCCGGGAAGGCCTGTGCCGTTGATGCCGGCGGAGGAGTAAACGCCGAATTCGCCGCCGGATTCGTTGACGCCGGCATAGTATATTTTGGCGGTGGTGAGGGCAGATAGGAGGGAGAGGTAGGTGGGAAGTCTGGAGAGCATGGTGGGTGTGGGTAGTGGATGAGAAGGGTGAGGTCAAGCAGGGGAAGAAGAAAAGGGACTGAAAAGATAGAGGGCAGGGGGATCTTGATATAATAGTGGAAGAGGTAGTAGTTGGCACATGGTCACCACCTTGTCAGCGTCAGTGGTACAGTCCAATACTCCACATCGAAAGGCCCACGCATCATGCACTATACAGCACCATGCACGATCGATGAGGATTGGTCAATACCAGCATCGATGTCCAGCCCCAGGTTCAGCAGGGTGATTGTAGTGTGCAGCAGTCTAGGTAGGCTAGATCTCGGATACATGTATACTAGCAGGGGTCATGTCGTGCAGGATGAAGCTGTCCAGTGAACCAGCAGCGGAGTGCATGGCACCGCCGTCTCAAAGCGGCAAAGCGGTGAAGCAGTGGCATATCGATCACCACATCTCATGCAGCTTCCCGTCTTTTCCCCTTCCCCCGCTTTCGTTCTAGAGGTCTCTATAGCCGCCGTGGCAAGACTGAAGACGCGTGGTGCACATCTTATCATCCCGCAGTATCACCTACATCATGCTGGCCGGGCCAAAGGCAGCTAGCCACGGAGTTGACCATCCTCGCTAGCTTGATTCCCTCAGCCCAGGTATACAAGCAGATACAAGCACACCAGGGCCGGATCAGATCTCGACAAGCATCCCGGGATCAGCAGATGCAGACCGATCAAGCTTTGTCCTCATGACCTGCATGGAAAACGGAGGGTAGGGTCCCGGGTATGTCACTGTTCTTTCTTCCACATGGTTTGAGGCGGCGGAATCATTGGATGGGGCGGATTCAGACCATGACTGTCATATCGATTGACTCTATACTGTGCTACTCTGCTACGGTGACGCTGTGTGCAGGACATGAGCAGTCGTTCCTTGGATTGAGTGAATTGGGTGAAAAAAGATACACTCAACTACCCTGCTGGTTGCGTTCTTCTCTACGTACTCAGACACACATTGGCTTCGTGAACCGTGTCCTTATTTGAAAGAAACTCAACTCCAAGACCACTGAATGCTGACTGACTCCCGTCTCTTGTGCCAGCAGACCACAGATTCAACCTTCCCTCCTTCTGAAGAGTGCCGAGGAGGTTTGCTCAGTCCAATAGTCTACTACAATCCCGCTTCGTCCCTTCCCAACCACCACACTACTCATCCCTCGCAACCTTGAGCACAACCCTCCCCGTCAACGTCCCCTCCTCCCTCTGCTTATACACTTCCCTCAACAACACCTCCTCCCTAAACTCCCTCACCTCCACCTTCGGGACCACCTTCCCCATCCTCACCGACTCATCCGCAGCCATACACTCCCCAAACTCCCCGTCAAGTTTCCCACCACCTTCAAACTCTTGATCACAAACGTCGCCACCGGCGTCCTGAGATACGCTTCTCCCGGCGAAATCCCGTTCAAACACAACGTTCCTCCAATCCTCAGCAATTCCGCCGCTTGCGTGAATGCGGCGGGGTTGGCGGCTGTGACAATGGCTGCGTCGGCGCCTAGGTTGTTGGTGAGGGCGTGGACGGTGGCGATGAGGTCGAGGGTCGACCGGAAGTCGAGGAAGTGGGTGGCGCCGATGGAGCGGACGTAGGGTTCTTTGTCGGTGGAATCGATGGCTATGACGGTCGCGCCGAAGATGGTGGCGTACTAGGGAGGAAATGGGTTGATGAGCATGGCAGAAGAGGCGGGGAGGTGAAGAGCTTGGGAATGGTATACATACCTTGACGGGTGAGTTGTCCCAGACCACCGCCCGCACTACTTACGACTACGAAATCACCCGGTGTGATGCCCGCATTGGTGACTGCCCGTACTCGGCAGCGTCATCAGGTCAGTTCCGATCCATCCTATCCACCAAACCGCGCAGGTCAACCCACCCGCCACCACACTCACCTTGTAAGCCGTCACCCCCGCACAAAGCACCGGCCCAACCGTCCTCACATCGACCCCATCGGGCAAAACCGTCAAATACCCCGCATCGAGCGCCACAAACTCCTGAACACTCCCGTCCTCATGATGCAAACGGTTCGTCGCTTTCCGGCCAACACAATGCTGCTCCTTCTTGGCAAGACAGTACTCGCAGCGCCAGCAGATGCGCGAGGCGCAGCGGATGCCGACGAGTTGGCCGATGTGGATGGAGGGATCGGAGATGTGGGGACTGAGGGCGATGATGCGGGCGACGCCTTCGTGGCCGTCGATGTTGGGGAGCTTTATGGCGGTGATGGGGTGGTCGTCGGGGCCGCAGGCGGTGCCGGCTTTAGTGTGGAGGTCTGTGGAGGGTGTGAGAATGGCAATAGCTGAATGGAGAGGAGCAAAGTGGTTGACGAGATACTAGACTGGCAGACACCAGTGTAGAGGACTTTGGCGAGGACTTCGATCGTGCCTGGCGTGGGAACGGGCCAGTCGTGTTTGAAGACGACTTTGCCACCGAGCTTTTCCACTACTGCCGCCGACTGTGTTTCGGGAATGGCTTGCATGGTGAGAGAAGATGAAGGAGACGCTAGGAAAGGTTCACTGTAAGAGATTCCACGGAAGAGGAAGCACGTATTAACACTTATCCGTCTCTCAAGGCACGTTACTTCGGACGTGTATGCACCGAGGACCCCGCACAAGGCGTTGCTGGCATGTCACGATGTACTCCTCGGCCACTATTTGGTGACGATATGATCTGGGTCAGCTGAGATGACATTGTGTGCTGCTAGTCTGGACCACAAGTCGCTACGTGGAGTGACATGGAATGTGGGTGGAAGTGTTCGCATTCACGCCTTTACTTCTTCACACACATCTTCTTCGTCCTCCATGTCTTCAACTCCTTCTTATTCCTCAGCATCGTCATGACTATCTCCTTGTTCCCCTGCTTCATCATCACCATCATAATCCTCATCCTGTCCGAACGGTCCCCACGCTCCTCTTTTGCGCCGCCATCCCCGAACGAACGCACGCACTAACCGCTCCGTGATCTCTGCGCGGCGGGTCTCCAATGTCATGCCCAAGTCGCGCGTCTCCGAGTTTGTAAAGGCACACTGGAAACCAATTAGCCATTAGCATCTACGCGCTGGTGACTCTGCAAACAGCCTACCCTGATCCAACAACGTTGGCAAAATCTCCTTTCCAAGTCGTCTTGCTCGTCCAACATGGTGCACTCGTCCGTGAGTGCCACCACCTCCCGGCAGCGACCGTAACACACGAACATTGGTATCCCTTGAATTTTGAAGATGGTCTGCTCGAGGCCTTTTTCAAGCTTCTGCGCTGCTTCGCACTTGATGCATATCCTGTCCGGATTGTCGTGGCGATACTCTTCGTCGGAGAACCCTTTGCTGTTGTTGTGTTTGATGTGCGCGCAGTAGCTGCAGGTCAGCCCGGAAATGGTGTCGAGGCGAGTCAGGAGTTCGGCCTCGATTCGGACCATGGCGGTGCCGCGTTGACGCTTTGCCTGGGATTGAGTCTCAAGAGCCTTCTTTCTGTCGCTTGACCTCTCTCTTCGTCTCTTCCGCTTTTCGATTGTCGGTTCCGGCTTGCGGTCGCGGTGGAACGTCTTTGAAAGTGCGCACATTAGTCTGCTCGTGAAACGTACCGACCAGATCGAGTCCATTGGGATGAAATTGAAGACGTGCTGTATCATCTCGTTGGGCATATCAACGAGTGTCCTGGCTGGGCGTGCCGACTCTTGCGCTATCAATAGTGCCTCTGATCGCGTTCCAGATAGTACCTCTGGTTGCGCTATCAATAGTGCCTCTATCAATATGGTAATATCTGATAATGACAGTCGTGACATGTTGGTAATGTCTGTTGTTGTTAAGCATAGTAAAACGAATGCAGTTGGTGTCGTCTGATGAGGGACGAGGAATCTCCAAATTGTATTTGTGAAGGTTGAACACCTAACATGTAAATGCTTACGAGGTAGGCACGACCCCGTCGATCGGGAAGAGGTTCTGGTAGTTGAACTCGAGAATTTGGTGGTGAGTGCCATGGATTGTGACAACCCGCTCAGCTCCTACTTCTTTTGGTTTGTAAGGCTACCCATTGTGCTGAATGCAATAAGATGCTGCTTGTCGAAGACTGGAGAATCCTTACGGCACTCTCCCTGGCCATTTCAAGACTTCTTTCCTGCGGAGTATCGTCCCCGAAGCGAATAGGAGTTCTCGCCAAGCAGTGAGCGACGAACACGGAATCTAGTCTAAAACTGGTACTGCTGAGTATTTCATGCCAGGCCTTCTGTGATCAGGCTTTTCCTGTAATTCCAGTAGTTACACCTGACAGGGTCGTACTTGTTTGCCAGTAAATCCAATGCTCGCATAGCTTCATCTGTCTTTGCGCTCTCTTCAGAATATGCAGTCGCCAGGAAGTCCAATGCATAACTTGACCTGACCTTAGCGCCTTCATCAATGCTAGCAAACTCTTCTGCAAATGTCACTAGATCTTTGTATTGCTTTCCATTCTTCTTCAAGAGGCCTCTCAGATAGTTCCACGGACTCTCGTTTTGTGGAGCGACACGGATCGCGTCTTTCGCATATTCGTACTCTCTGTCCCAGACTGTCTCGCTGACTTCTTGCTCCCTTCCGAACACCAGAAACCACCTGTGGTTCCACGCTGAATTATTCCTGACGTCACGTCTCAGCAATCGTTCTGTCTCTTCAAGCTCGCCCTGATCCCACAAGTCGAACTTCCTCACCAGCCAATGCCGATAACTCCAGACATGGTAATTCTTGGCGTCCTTTTCGAACATCTGTGTTAAAAAATCTGCTTCACCCTCCGGCGATCCTACATGGGAGATGATAGTCTGCCGATGGTGCCATATCTGGTAGTTCTTGATGTGCTTGAGGGAGATCGAGTTGAGCCAGTCAATTTCAGGTCGCAATGGAGATGAGAGGTGGAAGAGGACGCGGGCACGATAGAGCCTGCAGTGACGTGTTAGGGTTTATCGTGATTATACAGATTTACATCGATCGTACCACACAGTATAGTGAGCAGGGTTCAGGTTGATGACATGCGCTGTCAGCTCGAGCACTCTTTTACTCATCTCGTTGGCGGCCATGACTGCACGCAGATATGCCATCGCTTCCCTGTATTCTCCTGTGTACGCGATAGTCGCCAATGCATTTGGGCCTCCATCGTCTTGTGGTAACGGTTCAATGTTTGCCCATTTCGGGTCATCCGAGTACATCTTCGCCTGCTTCGGCATGGTGCCAGCTACCGACTCGAGTCTAACCTGTCTTTGTGTCGCAAAGGCTTATGTTGTATTGAGGGAGTTGCGCTGGCTTCAGTATACGAAGAAGGACAATACGAAGCTTGAATTTGAGGACAAGGTCGCAGGAATGTACTTTGGTGCAGAAGGACCAGTGATCCGTGATGAGTGGTATCTCTGAGCAGCGGGAAGGGATCAGGAGGAAAAACCGGGCGAAGAATGTGTGTTGATGCAATTGCACTACAATCAGAGTGATGACACTGACATCGATGCCTTATCGATTAGAGCACAAGCTCGGCTCTTTTCCGAAAACTGTACCGAACCATCACCGTCTCCGATCGCCGACCCCGACGAGCATCTTTCGAGACACCATTTGAAACACTCAGCAATCTCCTTCTTGTTGCTCATTCCTCGTCGCCATGGCCGCCGCAATCAAAGCTCTCAATGCGAAGATTCGCTCGAATCCTACTACCGACTACCTATGCTCAACTCGTACGTACTTCTGCTCAGCGGCTCTCCACGATCATGCCGCAAGCTTGTCGCGTGCTCGGTGTTGATCTGCGCTGTTTGCAGAGCTGCAAGATTCCGATATCTAGTCGCAAGCGTGATTGGAGCTGCACGACAGATGAAATTCAGATGTTTCAGGTCAACGGCTAACATGCTGGTATTCTTCAGACTTCTGGGGGCCTGCCTCGAACTTCGGTATCCCCTTGGCTGCTATTGCGGACATGAGCAAAGATCCTGAAATGTACGTCGATTTGGATATATTGAGATTCAAAGACACTACGCTTGGCGCATCAACATCAAACTTCGAGTGACCGGAAGCAGAGTCGTCGAATCCACAACAAACCTCTACTCAAAAGCACACAAAAAGCTTACAACTTATAGCATCTCTGGTCGTATGACTGCTGCCCTCTCATGCTATAGTGCTGTCTTCATGCGCTACGCTTTTGCCGTCACACCGAGAAACTACCTTCTTTTCGCCTGCCACGCAATCAACTTCAGCTCCCAAGTAACGCAAGGATACCGATGGACACAATATTGGCAATTCGGTGGTCGGGAGCAGCGTCTAGCGAGCGAGGCGAAGATGGCAGGAAACAAGATAGTGGATGGAGCTGAGGGTCTGGTCAATCAGGCAAAGGATGGGATTTCGCAGGCTGGAGAGAAGTTGTCGCAGGCTGTCGGGAAATGAGTGACGATGGGCAGAATGGTTGATGACAAAGTTCAGAGCGGGGTGGTGTAGCAGCGTGAATAAGATGACTGTACTCTTTCCTTGGGCTACTTAGGGCAGGCTTGCCTGGTTGTATATGGTGTTCAATTTGCAATCAAAGGTTGACTTCTGCAGATGATGCTATTCATGTGTAGTGAAGTCTTGTACCAAACATCGCGTTCCCTCCTCAGCTCCAGAGGCCTCTTCCCGATGTTCGCTTTTCACTGTCGTTGATCACTACTGGTGCCAATTTATGCGGCTAAAGTTCGGGGCTACGTACCTGAAACGCGCTCAAAACTGGCGCGTCTTCCAATTGAGAAACTTGAACATCACTTTGGCATTCAGGACGTCATGGCGCTAGCCCAAGAGGATGACCTCCTGAGGGCTCCTTGGTAAGTAATGTGCTGCTCATGACGAGTATGAGACTGATCACACCGGTAGCCAGCAAGATCATCCTACTTTAACGCGCCTAATGGCCGCCTACGTCCCGCAACGCAATTATGACCTCGCAAAAGGCGAAGAGAAGCACTATCAGCAGCAGTTCAGTGACATGTACTTCTTGCGACTCGCGAAGCTCAAACCAGCAGTCGAGAAGCTTGCAGAAGAAGCATGGGAAGGATACCAGGTACAATGAGCCTGCCATGGCGCTGGAGAGCTAGAAGACTGCATCAGCTAAGACATGTGGACAAAGATAGCAGGAGATGAAGTACACAAGGTCGATCGGGTGCTCGATGTACGGCAAGGAGAACTCTGTTGGGTTGCGGGTACAGTATACATGGACATGCCGTTAAAGCCAAATATTCTGGACGATATCTCGAAAGATGTATGTCATGGCCCAGAACTGACTAGCAGGAACTCTAGCTAACTGGGAGCATAGCACTGGATAGCGGCACCACCTCCACGAGAAAAGTACCTCAATCCCAACGGACAAGACAAGATCATGCTCGAGGACGAATCAGGTCGATTACGGCTCATTGGTGTAGCACTAGAGACAGAACTTCTCGTCACCGGCTGCATCATAGCAGTCATGGGCACGGAGAACGCAGACGGCGACTTCGAAGTCATCGACATCAAAGTTCCAGACTTGCCCTCACATCCCACAGCAGCTGATCTGGCACCCAAGCCCGCTGAGGGTGAATCCACCACACCAAAAGGCAAGGCCGAAGGTAAAGGCAAAGTCGCCATTGTGAGCGGTCTCGGCATAACCGGCGACAGTGGCTCGACCCTGTCTCTCGACCTGCTCATGGAATTCCTTCTCGGCGAATCCACCTCCCCATCACTCCAAGCACTCTCCTCACAAATGACCCGCCTTATCATTGCAGGCAATTCCATTGCTGAAGCAACACCTCTACATCCCGACCGCAGCGACTCTCACCACGGGCCCACGCCAAAGTCTCGCGGCACGACGAAAAAGTACGGCTACGATGCTTCCGCGTACAATCCTGCGCCGACGGCTCATCTCGACAACTTCCTCGCCACGCTATTACCCTCGTTACCTATCACTCTGATGCCAGGTGCATCTGACCCCGCCAATGTCAGCATACCGCAACAACCGCTCCATCCTGCACTCTTCCCGCATTCCCGCGTCTACGCGGCACCTCCCACGCCCAACACCGCCGGCACGACACCCGCAGCCAAGAAGCCCAACCGAACACAAAACACCCACCCCCTCCACCCAGCCACGAATCCCAGCTTCTTCACCCTCGGCTCTCCCACCTCTCCCACCAGCACTCTCTTCCTCGGCCACTCCGGCCAACCCATCACCGACATCTCAAAATACGTCCCCCTCCCCACCACCGTCACCAGCACCCTCGACCTCATGGAAGCGACTCTGCGTTGGCGGCTCCTAGCGCCCACAGCCCCGGACACGCTCTGGTGCTATCCGTTCCAGACGAGCGAGCCGTTTGTGCTGGACGAGGGATGGTGTCCGCATGTGTACTTTGTGGGAAATATGCCTGGGGCTGGGATTCGGGTTGTGGAGGGTCCGAGGGGTGAGAGGGTGAGGTGTGTGAGCGTGCCTGGGTTTAGGGAGACGGGAGAGGTAGTGGTGCTGGATTTGGATTGGGAGGAGGGTGGGAAAGAAGGCGAGGGAATGCAGATTGTGAGGTTTGTGGTGCAGGGAGCTGATGGAGAGGGGCGAGGAGGGGACGGGGCTGAGGAGGGGGAGAAGCCGGATTTCTTTGCTGGTGTGTGAAGGCGAGGTGGATTTGCAAAGGACGAGCAATGAAGTGGGCTTCAAAAAGTCCCGGACGTCATGATGTGATTGGTTCTCATGAGATTCCAAGTAGTGAAAACGTGAAACGAAAGGCTCAGAGACATGATCAAAGATCCAGAAGAAGGAGAAACTTTTAGCTTCCGAAATCTAGTACGAAGCACATTTCCCAGCGAAAAGCACGACCATTTCGCCGCCTCGCTTCAAGTCATTAGCTCGTAATCCTGTCCCTCAAGCACTTTCCGCTAGCCCCTCTACATGTTAATCGAAGTGCGGAAAGAGGTGCCAGCGAACGTAGCGTTGCTACCGAGCTCCTCCTCAATACGGAGGATCTGGTTGAGCTTGGCAAGACGCTCCGAACGTGCTGGTGCACCGCACTTGATCTGACCAGCGCGGAGACCGACGACAATGTCGGCAATAGTGACATCCTCCGTCTCACCCGATCGGTGAGAAACCATGACACCCCAGCCAGCAGCGTACGCGTCCTTTGCGGCCTGGATAGCCTCTGAGATGGTACCGATCTGGTTGACCTTGAGCAGGAGGGCGTTGCAAGCCTTTGTCTCAATGGCCTTCTTAATGAACTTAGGGTTCGTGACGGTCAAGTCATCACCGACGAGCTGGAGCTTGGAGCCAGCCTGCTTGTAGTAGAAGCTCCAGGCCTCCCAGTCCTCCTCGGCGAAGCCGTCCTCGATGGAGACGATGGGGTATTTCGAGATGAGGTGGTCGTACTGCTCGGCGAGCTGCTCGTAGGTGACCCACTTGCTCTTGTCCGAGTCGGGGTTCTTGAAGTCGAGGTCGTACTTCTTCTCGTCGACTTTGTAGAACTCGCTGGACGCGACGTCCATGGCGATCTTCATGTTAGTGTGGCCGGACTCCTTGATGGCGGCGGTGATGAGCTCGAGCGCCTCCTCGGCGGTCTGGATGTCAGGTGCGACACCACCCTCGTCACCGACGTTGCCGGCGGACTGACCGTACTTCTTCTTGGCGAGGGACTTGAGCTTTTGGTAGACCTCAGCACCTTGGCGGAGGGCCTCGGAGAAGGAAGGAGCGTCACTAAATACTGCTTAGCTCGTAGGTTCTCGTGCGGCCATGAGGTTAACGTACGCGGGAACGATCATGAACTCCTGGAAGGCCAGACGACCACCAGCGTGGGAGCCACCGTTGAGAACGTTCATGAAGGGGACAGGGAGGACGTAAGGCTTCTTCGTACCAGCAAGGTCGGAGATGTGGACGTAGAGCGGGACACCCTTGAAAGTGTCAGATCTCTAGTGTTCATATTCCTCTTCATTCACTTGAATATCGTACCTTCTCAGCAGCGGCAGCCTTGGCGACAGCCATGGAGACACCAAGAATCGCGTTGGCACCGAGCTTGCTCTTGTTGTCAGTTCCATCGAGCTTGTTCATGAACTCGTCAATCTTGGTTTGATCCTTGACGTCGATGTTCTCCTTGAGGAGAGCAGGGCCGATGATGTCGTTGACATTGGAGACAGCCTTGAGGACACCTAAAGCCGAGTTACTAGCTGCTCTTGCTTCCAGTAACAATCATCCTGTTTCCTGCGTACCCTTTCCGGCCCATTTGGACTTGTCGCCATCGCGGAGCTCAATAGCCTCGTTGGAACCTTTGCTGTCTTTAGTGGTGTGCGATCCAGGTTCTGTGATGAGACTGACCAGTCGAGGCTCCAGACGGGACGATAGCCCTGTGAAGACCAGTCTCGGTGACAATGTCAACCTCGACTTGAGATTGTGTTAGAAACTGCGCTACATGGCGGGAATAGGGTGTAGCTACCGGTGGGACCTCCGCGAGAGTCGTAGACGTAGCGTGCGTGAACCTTAGTGATAGCCATTGTGTGCTGTTTGTTTTGAAGTGAGTGAATTAGAAAAAAGAAGATAGCCGTCGGAGGAGATCGGATTTGTTGAGATAGACCTAGAACTAGCGGGGTCACGCGGGGTCGAACCTGATACAGGTCAAATGAGCGCCACGACCAGACACGATCTTTGCACTCATCAAAAAGGGTGCAAGCACGGTTGTGAAGAGTACAGTCATCCGGAACTACCTACGAAGCTTGTCTCATACGCTTTCTCCGCCAGCATAAACTAACAAATAAGCGACGATGGTATCACTGAGCCGAAGACCAAGCAGAATCCTTACGGCACTCTCTCCAGGATACTTTCCAGACTTGTGATCTAGCGCAGTGTCCCGTTCACCATGGCGACGTCTTAGATCGCTCGATAGCAACCTTTGTCGCCTCATCCATGTCCTCCTCCGGTAACCCTAGCACCGCATTCACAGTGCCTCTGCTTTGCTCCACGTTTCCTACTCCATCATCATAAAACACCCGAGTGTACAACATCTTTGCGAAGCCTTCCTTTTCACCGGCCTGAATCTGCTTCATGCCTGTGGAGTATCGTTCGTGCGCAGGTTCTTCTGTGATGCGCCAGTCTGCGGTCGACGTGTCGGTCGCTCGAAGCACAGACTCGAACATGTCCTTCTGGCTGATGGTGAAAGAGCTTATGTAGATGACTTTGTTCGCAAAGTCTTCAAGGCAGGTGGTCTTGTCAGCACCAGTGTGTGTGATAGGGAGACTGAGAAGAGCTGCCACGGCGCGGCCGACCTGGAGAAGGTCAGTTCAGATTGCTCCGCTCATTTTGCATCTCAAACATACCTGTGGCCAAGTTGACGTCGTGATCTTGGTCTCTCCTTTGTCAAAGAAGGTTACGGCTCGGTTTGCGAAGTCGAATCCAAACGCAGAGGAGATGCCAAGGCTCCATTCATACCAGAAGCCAGTCGATACAGCGACGTAGGAGATGTTGTCCAGCTTCTCCATTTCTTTGCGAGTCGCAGCTATCATCGACGACTAGTTAGTGCTGCATCCCCTGCCTCAGAATGACTACTTACGCTTCGACTTGAACACGAATACATCCTTCACAAGGTCCTCGCTTGCAGTGTCTGGGGCCCACTCGTTTGGCAGAATCCACTTGACACCCGCCTGTGAGGCTGCACTGATTATCTTCATGTCGGTGTCTTCGGGAGCGTATCCGCCCAATGTGATGACAAGAGCATCAACGCCCTTGAGCGCGTCGACCAGGGTCTGAGGATTGTTGTAATCAACCTGTTTGATGATGACACCTTCAGGAAGCTTGCTCTGACCGTCGGCTCGAGTGAGTGCCGTGACCGTGTGCTTGCCAGTGTTAAGAAGCGCTTCGACCATGAACTTGCCGCTATTGCCACCTGCCTGGGTGTCTGTGAGCTGAGATTATATCTAAAGACCGGAACACCTACGCCGACAATAGCCACCTTCGAGATATAGTTTGGACTAGACATGGTGGACGTAGTGGTGAAGGCGTGTGTGAACAGGGTATATCGTGGGAGGGGACTGTCTTCTGACGGTGATGAAATTGTACTAGATCAAAGATAATCTAGACACGCTCGAGAAGGACAAATACAGCACTGGAAGCGAGGCATTCGTGCTGTCTTAAATACACGACCTTCGTGCTTTCAGAACATGACGGTCCTCCTGGATATGGTAACAAGCTAGCACGCTCTTCGCATTTGTCCCAAGCTCAGTGCCTCCAAAGGGTTTAGCGTCTGGCCAACGTAGATCGTGAACTGCCTTCTGTCGCATTTCCCAGAACGGCTGCTGCTGTTTCGCCTCATGACTTCCGTTGATAATCGTGCGCGCTCAAGTGACGATGCTGCGGCCAGCCCATGCATGGTACATGCTTGCTCATCTGGGGACCAAATCGACTTTGATTCTGATCAGAGGAGCTCACTACGTCACCGCAGATGCTGGTGTGCACGCACCAGTCGCGAGCGCGATTGGACCCAAGTTATCGACATCCTTTCATGATATCAATATCTCCTACAGAACGATAGATATTAGTATGATGCCGGCTTGAGGAGCCTTAAGGTTCCCGGAGCTGGATTCGTACTAAATCTGGCCGATGCTGAGAAGCTTTGTTGACAGCCATGCCAAGGCGGTGCACAGGAAGTGCTGCATCAGCACATCATCAGGACAATCTAGAAAAGTTTTAAGGAGAGTGCCGTGACAGATCCATATCCTAGTTCAGTACAGTCGCAGTTGCCAACTCGGCTTATGCTCGCGAATTCCCATCCACACCGCGAAAAGCCGAGCCACAAGTCGTGAATATTGCAACCTTCTTCCTTCCTGAGGTTCAAAACATTGTTCTTCTTCTCTGAAAATCCGAAAAAACCGTCCCTTTGTTCCTTGAGTATGGTCATTCTTATACATATCTTTGTGACAATTGTTCTTCTCCTTCTCTTGTCGGTCACCGTCGAAAGCGACAGCAACAGCAGCACGATCTTCGCAAGCCGGCTGGTCCGCACCACGTTGAACGAGACTTTCAGCTATACAAACCTTCTCGAACGTGATATCAACTTCCAAATCGGCATCGCCGCAGACTTCCCAGATCCATCCGCGGTCAAGTACAACGGTGCATACTATGCCTTCGCAACGAATAGTGAAAACATCAACACACAAGTGGCTACCTCAAACAACTTCATAACATGGAATCTTATTTCTGGCTATGATGCTCTGCCTGATCCTGGAACTTGGACTAAAGCCACGGCGAGTGCCAACTGGAAAGACGCCAGCGTATGGGCACCGAATGTGATCCAGAACGACGAAGGACAATGGATTTTGTATTATTCAGCATCGACTGCGGTAAATCCAGCATTACACTGTGTCGGGGTCGCAGTGTCGACGAATGTGCAAGGTCCATATGTTTCGGTAGGAACTCAGCCGATCATATGTCCATTGTCGCAAGGCGGAGCGATTGACGCGTCTGGCTTCACTGATGCGGATGGATCGCGGTGGATTGTGTATAAGATCGATGGGAATAGTCTAGTAAGTTTGTGATCAAGATGCTGGGCTGTGACTGAGTCGACCTGGCGCGGTTGGGAGCGGGTTACAGCAAGAAGTCCCGGATCAGCAGTCAAATATAGATAGGCATGAATATTTGCTTCCAGTGCATTGTGCAATCGTTTGCTTGACTGACAAGTCTCGACAGGGCGGAGGAGGCTCCTGCGATAATACTGTCGCACCAATCATGCCAACACCCATTATGCTTCAACGTGTTGCCAGTGATGGCTACACGCTTGTGGGCGACCCGATTGAGCTTCTTGAGCGATCACCGATTGATGGTCCAGTCATCGAAGCGCCAGCGTTGACAAGGACTTTGGGTGGACAATATGTTCTGTTCTTTTCCAGCAATTGCTTCGACAGCATTTTCTACGATATCAGTTATGCCATTGCTTCTACAGTTGAAGGTGAGTACGCGACATGGTCGTAATGATATTCAAGGTACAACCTCAAACGCTGACTGATCAATGATAGGACCCTACATGAGATCTGGACCTTTTGCGACGTACGACATGACTGGACTTCAAGGACCAGGAGGTGCCGACGTGCCTTTGGCGGACTCGAGCCAAGCAACACAGCAGATGGTCTTTCATGCAGGGCCGCTGGGTAGTAGATTCATGTACACGTCGGTTTTCAGTACGACTTGATTGGATAGTTGGTGTTGTACGAAGATGAGAAAACCCATGCAGGACGTTTGCAGTCAAATGTCAAACCTCAATGAAACGCAGGGTCCCGTGCTTGACCGAATGACTCGTCCACCTGACTGACTGCACTTACCTTGTTTGATACGTCAGCTGCTTTCACCTCACTCCCTCACCTCGCGTTCGACTGTTCTTCTTCTTCTTTTTCCTTCACCACGATATCACGCTACACTTCAAACACAGTAAACACCTCGAACGCAATATCGCAGACATGATCTTCGGCAACAAGAACCATGACAAGGTCACGACCAGTCCCGAGCCTCCCGTCACCGACCCAAACATGAACAACATGGCTTCTTCCACTCAAAGGCTCAACATCAACGAGCACGCTCAGTCTGGAAGTGCAAACAATCTCGCAGGCCTTCGCCAGCAAGTTCTCGGTCAGTACTGTCCCTACTCTACCAGCATCTAGCTAACACGCTATTCTTCACAGACAACGCCGAAGCTGTCTATGCTAGAGCTGCCTCCAATCTGAGAGTCGTGACCGAAGTCATCCCCACCAAGATGGGTCACGCTGCTCAATTCTGCGCCATGATCGTCGTTCAAGACAAAGTCTCTACTGCTCAGGACCACATCGTCACTGTAAAACTCAAGAGCAAGCCTGCATCTGATCGCCTGATGGCATTGCAGGACTTGCTGGCGGAGACCGAGCTGGGTGTGCACAAGCTTCTTGGTGGACTTGAGCTGGGCAAGCCGGCGCGCTTCGAGTATGATCCTCCTGCTTGAAGGTCTGCTGAGGGCTACCTGCTGAGACGGTACGCATCGACTGAACAACTCGGGAGTGCTGCATGAGGAGACGTGGGGCAACAGGACACGGCAATCACTGCACAATGGTTGATCGCACGGAACATGGATAGACTGTATCTTATGCCACGGACCCAGAGAGGCCGCGAGGATCATTTCAGAATGTGCTATACTCAATCGCGCCACGAACGATACTCTCTCGTGGTTGTCCAATCTCGCTATGGTGGTCATACGCGTCTCCTCAGGTGTTTCAATGACTCACGCCATCACATGCTGAGCTGTACGTCATCTGCGTTTCGCATTCCCAGCTTGAAACACGATCGTCACGTATTGTAGATTAGCATCAGCATACTATATCAATCTAATTGCATCAACCTTTGCTACCTAATATTACCACCGCGCGTTGCCATTATGGGTATGAAACCACTTCGCAAGCTACATGGTCCACAAGCTAACCAGTATTTCGTGTAGCCCCTCAAGCGGACTTCTGTATGACAACACTCAAGCTAGAGCGCGCCTTCCAGGACTGACTTCCACAAACAGACAAGGTCCTCGAGGTCGACTCGAAAGCAACACAACAGCAAATGTATCTTCATCTCCCACTGCCTTTCAAGAGCACTCACTGACTTCTCCTCCAGTCGCGATGCCTACAAGAAGTAATCCACCTCCAGCCTTTCCATCTCCGACCCATCCTAACACATCTCAAGAGCAGCACTAAAACACCACCCCGACCGCGTCCCGACAACCTCCCCCGAACGTCCCCGCCGCACCCGTAAATTCCAACAAATAAACGACGCATACTACACTCTCTCCGACCCGGCCCGTCGCCGCGACTACGACGCCACACGGCGCTTCTCGTCCGGTACATCGACCTTCAACTCAGACCCACCCGGTAGTTTCGGTGACGACGACTTCGACGAGGAGATCCCCCATGGCGGAAACGCAGCAGGCGCAGGCGCCGCACCCAACGGACCTTTCAGCGGCTTTCCGTTCAGCACGTTCGCGTCCGCATTCGGGTTCGGTGGCTCTGCTGACGCTTCTTCCTCCTCTGGCGCTGGTGGGAATAATCCGGGAAGTAGGGCGAATGCGCCGCATGATAGACAGTTTGAGTCTGTGTTTGAGGAGATGATGCGCGATGAGGGGTTAGCGTCCGATGACGAGACGGGACCAGCGAGGCCAACGGGCAAGTTCTGGAGTATGATTGGAGGGGTTAGTGGAGGGG
>Ga0058698_10000619_pt1 | contig 18884 bp, 19 predicted proteins | sample AgamicAsSfe_FD_67288 | JGI IMG/M metagenome (GOLD analysis project Ga0058698, IMG submission 67288) | Agave microbial communities from Guanajuato, Mexico - As.Sf.e | ecosystem: Host-associated > Plants > Phyllosphere > Phylloplane/Leaf | place: Guanajuato, Mexico | collected 2012-05-30
TGGTACACATCAATTCGCCACTCTTGAAGAGGTCCTTCATCCGCACGAAGTATGCACGGCGGTCTGTAGGGGCTATTGGGTGCCTGCCAAATATGCTGTTCATCGGGTTGAAGAAGGAATTAGCAGAGTAATTGGCAGGAGGAGTATACATCTGGAGAGCATTAAGCTTCTCGACCGTTTTTTTGGTGAAGGGATTCTCTTCACCCAGGACACGGACGTCACACTCGATTTTCTCGTGAAGCTTGATCTGTACTGGATTGCCATGTATTTTAATCTCGAGACTAAATGTGGCGCCATTCGCAGTAGCAATGCCTTTGATACCTGTCCAGGTATGTGTCTTGATCGAGATACGCACTTTACTACCGATCACCATCTCATGAGTCTGCTCATGAACACCACTGAATACATTTACCACTACCCAGAAGCCTTTGCGGTCAGTCTCCGCGTGACTCAATGACGCAAATCAGCTTCATCTTGGCGTCCTGCTTAATGCCCAGCTGTATCAAGCAATCACGTATTATAGCTATGAAAGAGACCTTAAGAAAAGACTCTACAGTAGAGTATGCGCCAGGGATGGTACTCAGACTGACTCAGGTATTGTCATTTGTTTAGAGATGTACTAAGAGTATAAAGAGGCATCTAGCAGTAGCCCAGTAACGGAGCAGCATAGACCTCGTGCGAGGCAGTGAACTGTCATAAGGGGTAACTGTGAAAGATATGACGAAACGCAGCGAGATGATCGCGTCCGGACTTGTCGTTCTCGGCCTTAAGGAGGTCTTGTCTGGCTACGAGCCATTACGTTGCCAGAGGAGTTCCCGCCATTTGACTTCGAGTAAAACGGAGGACGATGGATGACAGGCTGTCTTGCTCACATCGTCGATTCGATACTGCTGGCTGAGGTTCCGTTGTCGCAAGAAGCACCGACCGTTTTTCCTCGAACCCTTTCGTCATGATGTCTGCCTCTGAGCATGGTGCATACAGGCGTGCATACCGCATCTTCTTCCGTTCGGTATTGAAGTATACTTGTGGACGATTATGGCAACGTCTGAGCCCCAGGATTTTGCAACCACCATAGCCATGCTGTCAACGGCAACATTTGTTGCGGCGTACATCCAAACTTGAGAACCACAGAGGGCAAATGCTTATGCGATGACTGCTGCCGTAGTTGACTTTCCGGCGTCAGGTGGTCCCTCAATACACACTGTGCCACCGAGAGCGTTGTCGAGTGCAAGGTTGAAAGCATGTCGTTAGCTGTCGTTCAATAAATGGTAGCGCATGTCGTCAATGATCTTCAGGATGACTTCATTATTGATGTTTGGCAGCGGAAGGACACTTGGTCTGCACAGGTGCAAGCATCGCAGCTTGAACAGCTACATGTGCTACGACCAAGGGTGTGGCGATGCCCTTAGTCACTACCTGAATCTTGTCATCTCAACAGCTCTGCTTGGAGGCGTAGCATGGCTGTCTCTTCAACCTCCACATTGCAGGCCGAAACACTGTGAGCATCGAGCAGCTGAGCAAGACAAGTCCAAGCAGGCTATATATATGGTTTGATCAAGACGAACGACACTGCAACACTGCTCGGAAAGTGAAGGTTGTTTGTGGTGGTGAAAGCAAACAGTTGGCGAAAGTGTCACGTGAGTGACTCGCGCTGAAGAGCTCATAGATGTCGGTGTCATCGAGTTCCTGCAGGCACATCGGGTTGGACGGGAATGTCAAACTCACAAATAGAGATGGTTGGAGGAGGGGCCAAATATGATCAGCTTTTAATGTCCAAGCAGCATTGCTTGTACTAGGCTTCTATGTAAAGCTTGAAGGCACTCCCGTCAGGCTGAAAAAGCGTGTTCCTTTGCGAAATGTGCACAACTTCCTCCATGTTCGCAAGCACCGCTCAAAGCTATGCGTCTGCCTTCCAATTTGCGACGCATTCTCGCTTAGGCACACATTCAACGCTGCAAAGATCTTTCCATCCAAGTCATCACTGTTTACCAATCATTCAGGTGCATTCTTCTTCAGACTCTATCGCTCTCGCAGCGGCAAGTTGATGCTTCCCTGCTTTTCCTGGGCTGTGCTCGCACTCTGATCACCTTGAACGCTCCTGCGCTGCTCTAGAGCTGTAGCAGTCTGCTTACGAGCCCTTCGCTGATTTGCAACCTCTTCCTCTATTGCAAGGAGATTCTCCCGGCACGTCGCCCATTCGGCGGCGGCCTGCATCATAAGCTTGCCGTGATAGTTACAGAGCTCCCTGTGATGAGCGTACTATTGTTGGGTTACCAGGCCTTTTTCTTTATATTTAGCAAAGAGTGCAGTAAAGGTATTCGGCTTGCGGTGCGCTGAGTGTGGCTCTTGAGGTATGGTTGCTGGAGGTGTGGTTGCTGGAGGTGTGGTTGCTGGAGGTATGGTTACTGGAGGTGTAGTTGCTTATTTCTGCGTTGTGGTGCGAATATTCTGGAGGTCTGAGGTCACACTGCGCAAAGGGTCTGTCCTACGTGCCACATCGTTGTTGCTCTGCTGTCGAGCATGAGCGAGATCCTTTTTCTTTTGGCGTATTTGGCGAAGCTGTTACGTTTCACTCTCGAAGGCGTCATCTGCGTCGTCATAAGGGTCGTCTTGACCGGGTTCGTTGGCATCAGGATTATGTTCTTCAGAGTCGTCGACACCAGATTGCTCTTCGCCAGTGTCGTTCGCATCAGAGTCATCTCCGTCATCAATGGAGAAGTCCACTTTCTTTTCTCTTTTCGGAGACGGCTCAGTGCGATTATCTGGCCATTCCTGCTCAGAACGTTTCCTGCCTGTCATTGACGCGTTAGACAACTTCTTTGCAGCAGGATCAGATTGGATGTTCTGTAGTAACATGTCGCGTGTCGAGAAGTGGAAAAGACCGTGTCCTCCAAGAGGTACACGTTCAGAGAATAAGGAAGAACCCTGTTCACTAGGAGGTGCAAGATCAGGTAAGTTAGAAAGACCATGTCCTCTAGGAGGTACACTTTCGGATGAAGAGGTGGAGGCGTTTGGTTAGGTTTGATCAATAACCATATCTGCTTTTCTCTTCAAGGCTGCGTACGTAAATGCCTCGTTGAGACTCTTCGGTCATGTTGGCTGTCTTAGGGATGTAAGCGCATGCAATAGGTGATGTAGGAGATGATTTGGTGTAAGGTTGTAATGGGTGGTAGTTGTCTCAGCAAATGGTGATGGTGGGAAAAGAGGTTTGTTTTAAAGGCAAGCAAACGGGCAACTGCATATGACAACAGATCTCGTCAAGAGCTGGTCCCGCGTGCAACCAGTTCTATTATTAGATCTTTTAGATCTGAAACTGTATGGCATCGTACACTGGAGATATCCTGCCAGAAGAGTAATGTACACAGCACAACCACAAAGACCGAACAACAACATCACAATATTGCGATACTTTTCACTTGCAGGTGGCGAGTAGAGCACTCCAATATAGCAAGTGTGTCCGCAGGGCTCTTTCAATGGAATTGATCTTTTGTGGCTGGGAGAAGCTCATGAATGTTGAAGTTCTTGGCAGAAACGGCTTTCCCTCGCACTTCCTGGCTCCTTTGCGACAACCCCAACAACACATATAAGTTGGAGCCTATGTACGGCAGCTCTAGCTAATGTAGATCTTCACTCTCCGAGTGACAGTCTTCCTGCAGTACGGCAAAGGACATGTAACGTCCCTCCGCACCAATCTCGTCTGGTCGCCATTCTTCACCGGCATGTACACATCCGCGCAGTAATTGCAGCTCACCATATGCCCACACGGCAGTGCCGCAATATCAGCAGGCTGCTGAAGACAGATCTTACACGCCAGCCTGACCATCATCTCCTCGTCGCTTTTTGGCGGAGGGCGATTCGCTTCCGCATCGTCAAGTGTCTGTGGTGGCCCAGACTGTAGCTCACGAGGCGCATCGAGTTCAGCAGAGTAGTCTGCATCGCTGATTCCCGCACCATTGTACCATGGACCTAGTGATGCAATGAGCCTCTGCTGTCGTTCTGTAACATCATCCGAAGCACGCTCCTCAGCTCGCACTTCCTCAGCAATGCGATACCGATCATACGCTCGAGTGAACATGTCAGTGATGGGGCTAATGTAATTGGCACCTTGCCGCACAATCTCATCGCGCGTGCCCCAGACTCTCGCCATACGTTGCGCATCTCTCTCAGTACCACCACCCTGTGTGCCGAGGACACGAACCAGCTGTTGGGCGGCACGATGCTCACGAAGTGCGACTCGGCGCTCTTCGGTACGATCGCGCAGTTGTGACTCGGCTGTGGCGAGCTCCTGGGTCAAACGTTGATGAAGGGTTTCCACTTCTGCAAGGACACGATCAGCATCTTCCAATCTGTCCTTTGCGTGTTGAGCAGCTGTGATGTCTGCCTCTGTAAGTCCTTGACGTGGCCGTGCAGGAGGTGGCTGCTGGACTGGCTGAATGTGACCGTTCGGTACGGGAGGATTGTCGTCAGTATCCTCAAAGAGTGCATCCAGAGCAGACTCAATGGAGACTGTAGGCTCCTGCCTGGCTTGTGTTGATGGTGCATGCCTGATTGTCACTGATCTCTGAGCATGGTCTTTTAGTGGCAGAGTGCCTGGATCTACGTCCCGCCACGGAATTTCCAGCTTCATTTCTATTCTCTTCTCTTCCTCACCATCTCTCACGATCCTGTAGCCTCTGTGGTAATCAAACCACTTCTCCGTAAACTCCGTCTGATCTGGTACTTCTGGTATTCGTGTCTGATTTGATTCCATGGGGGGATCTGTTGCAGCAAGTCGATTCTGCCAAAACTCTTTGCAGAAGAAGCAATACCGCTGCCATCGAGTACCTCTCGAGACCAGTCCCACGCCATCGATGTAGACCGAGTAGAAGCCAGATACCGAATGTGGTCTTATGTCTTGGCAGGCACAACATTCGAGCCGACCATTTTTGTAGGCTGACAAGCGGCAACTGCTGGGAAGTTTGTGTGAGCAGTGTGCCTCGAGGACAGGAAGATCACCAGTCAGAGTGCCCATGATTGCTCAAGGAAGACCCTTGCTGCGTCTTCTTGTCATTGAGTGAGTGGCAAACGAGAGCACGTCATACCCTATCGATAAGGTAACGAATTATTGTCTCGGCCATTACGCTCGGCATTGTTTTGGCAGCCATTGGAGTATACATAATAGAGCTCACATCTTTCATCTTTCTGCTCTGTATTCTCCACCATCATTTTACAGACAGGAGACAGGAAAAGTACTCTCAATTCACACCGCCATCATGCCTTCCAATTCCGCCGCATACATCATGGTTGGTATCTTCAATCTACCCCTCGATTGCCCCACTAACATCAGACCCAGGCCTCCAAGGACAAGCCTCTTCAGGTCAAAGAGGCACCTTACCCTAAGGCCGGCGAGAAGGATGTGATTATCCAAAACAAGGCTTTCTCAATAAACCCTGTGGACTGGGTACGAACAACCTGCCGCCGCTTTCCATCTATGTGTCTTGACAAGCTAACGCGCCAGAAAGAAAATTCAAGACTCCGGCTTCTATGTCAAGGACTACCCCTTCATCCTTGGAGCTGATGTTGCCGGCGAGGTAGCTGAGGTCGGCAGTGCTGTCAAAGACTTCAAGAAGGGTGACAGAGTGCTCGGGTAAGCTGTGAAAATTCCAGGATTCATTGGCAGTCATTGACCACAAATAGACACTGTGTATCCCTCCTCACCGCTGACCCAGCTGGATCTGGGTTCCAGCAATACACCGTGATCCCTGAGACACTGGTCTGCCCAATCCCTTCTTCTATGACCTTCGAATCCGCCACCGTCCTGCCCCTCGGTATCTCCACCGCTGCTGCTGGACTATATGAGAAAGAGTTCCTGACCCTACAACACCCATCGCTTTCTGCCAAGTCAACTGGAAAGACCGTTCTGGTATGGGGTGGTGCCAGTAGTGTAGGATCCTGTGCCATCCAGCTTCTCGTCTACTCCGGCTACGATGTGGTGACGACGGCGTCCGCGCATAACAAAGACTACTGCACCAAGCTCGGAGCATCGCAAGTCTTTGACTACAGCAACAGTAATGTCGTTGATGAAATCTCCAAGGCATTGAAGGGCAAGTCAGTGGCTGGAATCTACGACGCCATCTCGTTGGAGCCAACACAGAAGGCTTGCGTCGCAATCGCAAAGCAGGCAGACATCGAGAACAAGTTTGTTGTCCTGACACTTCCGCCTTCAGAGGAAGCCAGTAGCTCAGGTATAAAGGTCAAGTCAGTCTTTGCAATAACTATCCTGCACAACGAGGTTGGCCCGGCTGTATACAAGGACTTTTTGCCAGAGGCGATTGCTCAGGGCAAGTTCCTGGCTAAGCCTGATCCGTTGGTCATTGGACATGGTCTCGAGAAGGCACAGGCTGGTATGGACAAGCTGAAGGCTGGTGTCAGTGCTGGCAAAGTTGTTGTCACTCTGTAAAGCGACGGTATAAAATCCAGGCTCGCTGGTCGACTTGGCTGACGAAAAGCAATGTATATAATGTAGCTGGAATGAACAGATAGGAAAGCGCGCCTGCTAATGAATGTGTGGCGCATGACTTTGACCATGTTATCAGAAAAGTCACTTGCTCTTACCCCGCCATGTCTCGACAGACAGCAGCGTCATGTTGTGTTTCAAACGAGCAACGTCCTCGACAACATCAACAACAACTCACGCATTTCTCGCGAAACGTGCGACCACTACGACCATGAACTTCATCCACTCAACCCTCGACGCCCTTCGTGATCGCTATGCGCCTGTGACGCACACATCCAACTTCCGCAGGTCAGTGGCTTACGATCACTGGAAGCGCATGGGGTCATGCTGAGCGTGCTCACCGTATAGCACTGGCCAAATCACACCCGAAGAGTTCATCGCTGCCGGGGACTTCCTAGTCTACAAATTCCCATCCTGGTCTTGGTCAGACGCATCTTCTCCCGCACGACGCGTCGCCTATCTTCCACCAGATAAGCAGTTCCTTATCACGAGAGGTGTTCCATGTCACCGACGACTTGACGAGAACTACGTTGGGGAGGCAGGAGCAGAGGACCGAGTTGTGAGAAGTGATGGTGAGGTCGAAGGTGCCGGTGCGGATGAAGAGGAAGGCTGGCTGCAGACTGGAGGCACCACCGAGAAAGAGCAGGCAAGAAAGCTGGGAGAGGTGCGAACTCTGGATGCCAGCGGGAACATGGGCGACGCGACCGAGGATGAAGAGGATGAGATACCAGACATGGAAGATGAGGAAGATGATGATGCTATTATTCGAGATCATGATACCTCTAGGACGAAGATGTGAGAATGGAACATATTCATGTATTGACGATAGCTGACATGAACCACAGACCACTCCGCACTTACACACTCTACATCACTTACACACCATACTACCGCACGCCTCGATTATACCTCTCCGGCTATCTGTCAGCATCCGAACCACTCCCGCCGCCTGCGATGATGGAGGACATCATGGGCGACTACAAAGACAAGACTGTCACCCTCGAAGACTTCCCCTTCTTCGACCCTTCACACAGCATCAAAATGGCTAGTGTACATCCTTGTCGGCATGCCAGTGTGATGAAAGTACTTTTAGACCGAGCAGATGCCGCACTAAAGCTGAGGAAGGAAAGACTGGCACAGAACGGAGGCATGGGCGCAGTAGGCCAAAGCCACGCTCGCAAGCCTGAGCTGGGCATGGAAGGCCTTGTTGAAGACACAAAAGGCATGTCAATATCAGCACCGCCAGCAGGGGACAAGCAGGCATATAAGGCTGGTGTCACTGCTGCAGGGGGCAGTGCAGGGGATGAGTGGGAGGTCCTGCAGCATGACGCGGATGCAGGCAACACAGAGGAGAGTGCGATTAGGGTGGATCAGTATCTGGTGGTATTCCTCAAGTTCATCTCGAGCGTCACGCCGACGATCGAGCATGACTTCACCATGGGGGTGTAGATAGGAGGCCCATCGTCGGTATCCCAGTCTCTCACGAACGTTACGAAGCTATATATTTTGATTCGTATGCTGCCATACAGGTATAGGTCTGAAGAGTGTCGACCTGCTCGCTCGACGTGCTGCTTACCAGACAAGACACTACCGCCAAATAGCTCAGCAGCGTGCACGCTCTTCATGCCGCACTCCTGCATATTTCCCACGCATTTCGTCAATCCCTGACACCTCGCATTCCAACTTACTAATCCTCAACAGGGGCGTTCTCGACCTCTTGTATGTCGAATACTTGCCCATGGAACTTCATGCTGTTTCCTCAGGACTACAGTGCTGTAAATTGCACCTCATGCAATCTAACCAGTTCACCCACAGAAGCGTTGTTGGAAGCCCACTGAATCCTCAAATTCATCAGATTACGTCAATATCATGTTTCATGTGCGCGAGTCAGACGTGATCGCCAAGATAATTATGCATCTTCGCTGCGCCTCTACCAACTCGCAACTTCTTCGCCTCATCCCACGCTTCCACCATTCTACGACTTGCGCGCAGCCTTCTATCGCCTATACCTGCGCCTGACTGTCTCCTCCTACATCCCTCCCCCATTTACCTCGTGGACAGCCTCCCCGGGCTACGTACCGCGTATCGCTCGATCGCAAGACATTCCAGCTTGCTTACCGCCTCGCAAACGTTACCTAATCGCTGCTATCTTTGTCAGCTCCTTCACGCGATCGCCGGAATAGCTCTAGGAATAGTAGACAAGCCTTGAACTGTCAGGCGCAGACAAAGCTTGCGCTTCGACTTGGAAACACCATATGAATCACGTCTCTGGCATGCGCTGAAAGAACTTTGGAAGCACGGTGACCTGTCCAATACATTCGCTCGGGATTTTGAAGAGTGGCTCGCGGTGGCTACACTTTCTCAAGATATATAGCGTGATCAGCGCTCACCACAGCAGCCATGAGAGTCTGTAATGCGACGCTAGAAAACCTCAGCAGTATGTGAAGACTTTGTGATCAGGTGCACAGCACCATTTCTGACATGCAATAGTCGATGAGACCCCATACCTTGTCGGAAATCGATATACTTTCCACGAAGTCGGCCTCTGCGTTTGCGCCATCTTTGGACTTCTCGCCATCCTCATCGCCGGCTGGCTCATCCTACAACATGCACGACACTACTCCATGCCGACAGAACAACGGCATACCATGCGAATACTCATGATGATGCCAGTATACGCCATCGTGTCCTTCCTATCATACTACTACTACACAAAAGCAATATACTTCGACGTGCTGGGCGACTGCTGGGAAGCCTTTGCGATCGCAAGCTTCTTCACACTGATGTGTAATTACCTCAGACCAAATCTGCACGATCAGAAGCAGTACTTTAAAGACAGGCAGCGGCCGAAGAATTGGATCTGGCCTCTGCCTTGGTTGCAGAAGTGTACTGGTGGGCAAGACAAAGGACCTTTCAGGAGGCCGAGGAGTAGTTTGACATGGTTCAATGTAGGCAGTTCCGTCACTCGGGGTGAATGAATTTCGCTAATCACTGTATAGGTCATCTACCTTTGTGTCTTCCAGTACTGCTTCATCCGTGTTTTCTTCACAATAGTTTCGGTCATCACAGAATCCACAAATCGATATTGTGAAGACTCCCTCAACCTGGCATTCGCTCATGTCTGGGTTACTGGGTTTGAAGGTGGAAGTGTTTCTATCGCCATGTATGGATTGATTCAATTCTACTACGAACTCCGTGGCGATCTGGCTCAACACAAGCCATTCCTCAAGCTCTTGTGTATCAAGCTTGTCATTTTCTTGTCATTCTGGCAGACAGTAAGTTTTGAAATGTTCTGGCAGATCGAGTCCAAGCTAATAAAAACTTCAGCTCATTATCTCATTCCTTGCTTCTTCTTCCCACGGCCTGATCACACCTGGCCCGCGTGTTGGATATCAAGACATTCACGTTGGTATTCCCGCACTTCTACTCTGCATCGAAATGGCGCTCTTCGCACTTCTTCACCTCTTCGCCTTCCCATGGCGTCATCCCTACGCCTCCGCTGCCGAACTCGACGAGCACATTGCTCTCCAGAACCCAAAGAACGTCGGCACCACTGGAAATGACAGGTTCAATACGATGAGCGAAGAAACAGCCAGCGTCAATGGTACTCGCAAACGGAAGCCAAAGCATGACAAAGAACCCGAGCCTGTATACTATGGAGGTCGTTTCGGCGTGAAAGCCTTTGCTAATGCTCTGAACCCATGGGACATCATCAAGCAGACTGCTCGTGGTTTTCGCTGGCTGTTTGTAGGTGTGCGTCACCGAAATGACGACATGCCCATGCATGTTCAGCAAACCCCCAATCTCAGCAACGGAGGTCCCCTAGATGCACAAGGTAGGCCCCTCGGCGGCGCCGGAGCCACACTGGGCAACAACATAACATTCACAAGACCAACGGATTCAAACGTCCCTCCACCATACCCAATAAGTCCGCATCTTGCACCACAATCATACAACTCGAGTCCGTACAACGAGCAGCAGGCTGTCAACGGCAACCCATATACGTCGCCAACGGATGGCTACGACGGAAATTGGAGCAGTAGCCCAATACGGCAGAGTGCTGAGCTGCATATGCCAAGTGGCGGGCGTGAAGAGGCGGATGACCGAAGAGGCTTGTTGCGATATGCTCAGGCGAGTGCAGGGCGGAATCGTGATGTCAGCTAGGGCGTGATTTTGTGCCTGTCTTTGTTGGCAACAATGGCGTCTGGGATTTGGGCATAACTTGGCTGAATTTGGCGAGTGTACGCTGAATAACTGTGCAGCAGGCGTTGGAGGTACTCTGGCACGAAAAGTGAGGACCTAACCAGGTAGTGGTCTCGTCGTCAACCCGGCATGGACGAGGAAGCACCTTTTGACAGTGTGAGCAGTGTCATCTGACGCCGACGGGACTTGAGAGGCTTGAGATAAGGCAGTATCTACACTACAGCATCTAATATATCACCTGTCTCACCTTCCCGTGTTAACGTTGCATGGTGCATGAGAGACTGCCTTGTTTTGCAATGCGGCAATGCCGCGTGGAGCTGATCGCGGGATGGTACGGATGACAGCGCATGACAGTATCTCTGCTCTTCGATTGTGCGATGGTGTGCAACACCACTGCCGATTGAGCTCTCCTCATGAACTGTCTATCGGTTTGATGCCTCTTCTCCTTACACACATCCTCGACCTAGTCTACACCATAAAAAGCGTATCTTGCAACGTCACGCCTCCAGTTTTGGTTCGGTTAGAGCCCGAGGCCGATTAATAGACGCTCAACCCGTTTTACCCCACTCATCTCCGCTAAGCATTTCGGCGGTCAATCGTTCATCTCATCAATCACAAAGCCTTTGTTCAGCTTCACAACATCGACATCACAACATCGGCCCTTGATATCGACGAGCTACACAAGGACCAATACACATTCATTCAAGGCAGCAGTTCAAATCGTCATTGTACAGGCCACGACTTCAGCCGTTGCTCACTACTCTTTGTTGTGCTTATCTGGAAGGGAGCGCTTAATTGCTGCTGCTACTTCTGTTGTCCTTTGCAACAACTTATCGGACGACCTTCGGCGATTGGCCAGGATAGCACAGACCTCGATTTGATCTGAGGAAAGAGACGGAAGCAATCCAGCGATAAATGACCTGAAGGTCTCTTTGAGTAGAGTAGCTCTCAAAGCGCAGATCTTGGTGAGTGTTGCCGGTCCAGATGGTCTAGAGTGTGAGACAAGAGCTGAACTAGGCTGCTCAGGATCCGACGACACTATCACACGCTGCCGGATCTCAGAACCTCCAAGCAGGACGTACAAAGACAGATTTCCTCACAAGACAACACACAATACTCTACATGCACGACGTATAGACCTTTCGTTTTAGTGCTTTTGTTCTCCTCACAACCATACCATTCGCCATGGCCTCTACACCCCACGGCTGGCCAAGGTCTCTGTCCCTCTCTCTGGCAGCACTTGTATTCACAACGATCAGCCATGCACAAGGCTTGACACAACAATACTGCGCAAGTGTAAATACTGGCAGCGACTTTGGTGAAAGTACGAACTTCGAGCTTGGATGAAGATATCACGATGTACTGATCAGGAAAACATAGTCTACGGTACATGGACGTCACTCGGATCATGCCAGACGAATTGCACAGATGCGGGTACATATGCGTATGCTGTAGTTCAAGGTAGGTTTGATGCTGCAGGTTGAATGATATACATTCTTATTGAACGCAGGCAATGAGTGCTGGTGCAGTAATGAAACTCCAGCATCATCTGTCAGAGTTTCCACATCGGAATGCGATGCAACATGTCCTGGTTATCCTCCTGAGTTCTGTGGTAATGCAGCGAGTGCACTCTTTGGGTATATGGCACTAGGCCCACAGCCATCTGGCACAGCAGGGGGCTCTACCAGCTCGGCGATGGCAACGTCTTCTGCTCCTTCACCCAGTGTCGTCACTAGTCAACAAACCATTGTGACTACACAAGTCAGCGTTAGTACACAGATGGTCAGTATCCTCGTGACACCAACGCCGGCAGTCTCAGTGTCGCCGAGTCTCATCTCTGCTCCTCCCGCTGCATAAGATAGTGCAATTTCACTCCTAGTGACATCATCACAGCATCATAACTGATACTTTCTCCCACACAGGCTCCTCCTGGCAGTACAGCAGCTCCTGTAACTGTTATACAAACTGTAGCAACCACTGAGCAAGTCACCGTCGTCCCGGTATGCCGTTTCCTTGCTGGTCAATGCCTGGAGCTAACTTAACGCCTCCAGACGCCTTCACCTTCGACCTCCTCACCAGAATCAACAACCGTCGCTCCATCGGTAGTCACTCTCCAAGGCAAACCCACAACCCAATACGTCACCTCAATCATCTCCGCAACGCCAGCCGCAGCTACTGCCGCCCAGTCGTCACCTTCGAATCAAGCTCACGCTCATTCCCTATCCGGCGGAGCCATCGCTGGCATCGTCATCGGCACCCTAGCCGGCCTTGCCCTCCTTGCAGCCCTCCTCTTCCTCTGCTGCTTCCGCCGCCGCCACGATGACGACACTTCCGCCACGAACGAGCTCAACCGCAACACCAGCGTCCTCAGCAGAGTCGGCCTCGTCCGCAACCGCGGAAACAGTCCGACGACGAGTCCAGCAGTTCCCGACGTCCCGCCTTCGATGACACAACGAACACCCACACTCCCACTCTTCCAAGACAGCCGACTCAACCAGAATATCGGATCCTGGCGTGGCGAGCCTGCTACTGGAGCTGCTGCAGGATGGGGAGCCGAAGCGGGAACATGGCGCGGGATCAAAAATGCAGCTGCAGCGCCGGCGGGGATGGGAGTGGGCGGAGCGGCGGGATTGGGCATTGCGCACGTGGGACATCATGGGAGTCAGGAGAGCTTGAACTCGATACAGGATCATAGGGATTATTCGAGGCCGTTGGAGGTGAGGAATCCGGATGATTATGGGAGGGATTGAGGACGCGAAGAGAGCAGGAGAGGGGAAAAAGAGATCGTGGTGAGCGAGATGGGAAGAGGAGGATGAGTGACTAGATTTTTGCTTTCAGAATTGTATATATGGGATCTGGCGGATTGCTTTCGGACTGGGATAGACTGGGGTGGGATGCCTTGAGGATGAGGGACCGATGCCGTTGATGCTGGAAGTGGGGGGTTTTCCGCATTCGCTATGCGGAAGTTGCATCGTGAGATATCATAGCTGGGACTACATGGGAATGAAGGTGACGAACAGCAATATATGACGTGGACAACGGACACTCAGCCATACTTACATACGACAGCTATGGGCTCCGTGGAGTACCTACAGTGGTACATACAGTGGTACATACTGCAGTATATATTAATGACCAGCACAAGCCCCGCTACTTATCAATTCACAACCTGGAAAATAGCCCATCACTTGTATATTACCACATACCCATTGCACTCGTCCATAGGCAGACAAGACGCTCGGTCTGAGGTTTGAGACCTTACAACGCCACCTCAAACTTCAAGGCATCAGATATCGCCGGCAAGTTTTCATGATGTCACGCAGCCCCGTCTGTAATTGGCCGCAGGCACGCAAGCCGAGCGTTCTAAGGTTTGAACCCTTACATTCCTGCTTGGAGCATTGCAGCAATCTTGCTCGAGCCGGGCTGTTGTGAGGTTTCAGACCTCATCATGCTCTTGTTCCTGCTCAAGACACGCAGCAGCCTTGCTCGAGATGAGCGTCGTGACGACTCAGACCTTACGACGCTCGCTCACACAACAGTAGAAGAAACGTCCAAGGGCAGATGAAGGTCAGAAAGAGTGAACATGACTCAGCGCGGGTGTGTTGGATGAAGTATATGGTTTTCGTGAACGTGTTTGCGCGGCTTCGTACATAGATCATCCCTCGTCTAAGCTCAGCAAGTCGGTAGCTATCCGTACACGTCTCTAATCGATTTCCCCCTCGAATCCAGTCCTTAAGCCGTTCGAAGTGGTCCTCGTTGTAAGACAAAATTATCGCGTTGTGGTCGTCACTCAGTATCTTGTCCTGCTCGAACCACAGGTCCCTCTCTTCGCTGAGAGCTTCGAGGTCATCCTTTGATATCTGGATCAGTCCCACCTTCTCCTCGATCTGTGCTTGAACTCGCTTTCTCTTGTCCCACACCTCGTGGTCCGCTGGGAATGACAACCACATTCTCTCCTTGAACGTGATGACCTTCTTCACTTCCACCGTTAGTTCCAGCTGATCTTGGAGCGGAAGCCCAAGTTCGTCTGCCTCCCCTCGAAGACACGTAGTCATGCATTCCCATTGATGTCTTCGTAGGACATCTATAAAGATTCTCGAGTCTCCGATTCGGTGAATGTTGAGCAATCTGTTGTATATGCTACTAGTCCCGGTCTGAGCAAATCCTCTGTCGAAACCGGGGTAGCGTTCCAACCACGTCGTGTACTTCGCTGCCTGAGCAGCTGCATCTGCTTCCTCTATATACTTTCCAAGGCCGTCGTTCAGGGCTGACTCGGACGTGGCGGTTGTATCGACATCGGTGGCTATGTCAGTTCCGAAATTGCCATATCCGCGTGACTCTTGCTGGTAGTCGGCAGGTAAATCGAGCGTAAGGGCTGTATTGATGTCTAGGTGTATGTCAACTCATCTCTTGAGTACTGTTCGAGCCATGTCAATCGACCGTATGCGAATGTTCGAAGCTGTAGAAGATGAATTCACGGTTTGAAACCAAGAATTGATCGTAAGGGGCAAGTAAGCAGTGGACGTCTGGTTATTAGGAAACAACGGTCCCGTAGGAGGTGCTGCTACAGAGGAGGAGTTGGTGGTAGGAAAACAAAAATTGGTGTTTTCGGTAGATGTGCTGACGGTGCTAGAAGATAGCGGAGGGTGTAGCGTTCTGACGCTGTTGAGTAACGTTGAGAGCTTTCGAACTTCACAAGGCTGGCTCTCAGAAAAGTGAAAGATGTCGCGTGAGCCCTGCTATGTAGCGTTGAAAGGTTTCCAACCTTACGACGCTCGTTGAAGAAACGCAGATCGTTTCGCTGAGTTTGCGTTGCTAGATATCGTTGGAATTGTAGTGAGCAACTCGAGGTATGGACCAAACACTGGCCTTCTCCAGAGTTATGTAGGCGTTGCTTGATATTGTTGCGTAGTTTCGAAATGACGAGTATTTGCTGGAGTATGTTGCGTTCGTGTCGCTGAGTATCGTCGCGTGGTTTCGGATCAGCATACGGATTTTGGAGGATTTTGGAAGATGGTGATGGAGGATAGCAGTTCGGGGAGAGCAGTTCAGAAAGAGATACTGCTGGACAGAGGACAATGCTGCTGTAAGGGCGTTGTAAGGTTTCAAACCTTAGAGCACTGGCTCGTAGGCTTAGTTCTAAGATGATAACGCGTAGAGCAATTGCATACTGAGGCTCTTCGGGTGGTCTAAGACCGACGGCAGAGATGGGGAGAAGAGGGGTGCCGTCACATGAAAGATTGGTTTCAGAGTCAGTGGTGGCGGTCGACTCCATGGGTTCCTTGGTTTCTTGCCATCCTGAAACATCATACAGCAATTTTGTGGACTTCCTCGAAATGCAGCATCTTCAGCGTAATCAGACTACCTCTTCGTTTCTTTTGCCAGTACTATCAGTATCCATCTCGTTCATCGTAAGTCATAATTCTGCTACCTTGTGATACTTCTCTTATCTTTCCTCATAACTAACCTTCCAATGGCGAAGACTAATGCGATTACATACAATCCTGTAGCAGTTGAAAGACTTGACCAATGCCTTCACAACCATCACAGTCGTTCTTCATAAGGTCATGCAGCTGCCATTGCAGCCCACGGACGAGCAATGGGAAATTGCCCAACGCGAATGCAATGGCAGCCCCATCCAATACGACAGTTGGGTAATAGGGTATCAGGTAGCCCGCGAAGAAGCTCGTAAAGCAGCCTACGCCTATCTAAATGCCCTAAGTGCTCAGGACGGCACTACGATGAATGCAAGCCAGCATGATCCTCAGACTGTGGACACCCATTCTGCATCAGCAGTCGAAGCTGTAGCAAGTGGAGCAGCAGATCAAGCTGGGACTCAGGCTGCGATTAAGGCAGGAACAGCTCGGCCTGAGCGTACGCCACTCGTCCTATCCGGCGAAGGTCAAGGTGGAGGTCAGAGTCTGAAGGTGAGTCAATTCCGTAGTATTTCTGCATACAATGGCCGACGGCACAGTATAAGCGTGCGGAAGAGTCCTGTCGACTGCAATGTTATGCATGTCTTCGCTTGTCTTCTGAAGCCCGTCATATCTGGTTGTATACTGACTTTCACCATACTGCAGAAAGCATAGTCTCTTATACCGCCGACATTAATTGTTGCGAAAGCTCACGACCTGTCCGGACACAGAGAAGGTCATGAGCTGAGATAGAGCGCAAGAGGGGTATGGGATTACGGACACGAATGGGCCTGCGGGCATGGTCATACAAGTATAGAGGAAAGAGATCAGAGCATGAAGTGATGTTGTCGTTGCTATGGAAGAAATGGTGGGAAAAGCGGGGTCTGGGTTGCCGAAGTGTTATTCCGTGGAGCACGAACACTGATGAACTGCTTGCGCGCTGTCTAAGGTCATTATGTTCATCCTTACATGCCCATCGTGCTCTTCACGCGCAGCTCCGAGCCCTTGTTTCTCAGAAATGCACTTGCGGACCGTTCCCATCCGCATTATAGCTGCGTGTTCCGCCACATCGTCGGTTGCATCCTTGGCTCGACATCTTCAGCAGGGTGTACTCTTCCTTGTTTGGCGCATGCCCGACAGTCTTGAATCTTGAGTCTCTTCGCCAGTCCCGCCGCTCCGATTTTTACTCTTGATTGTCTGCCCATATCCTGGCGCTAAGTATGGGAAGCTTGCCACAGCGGTGGCGACCGAGAGATATAATCCTGCAGACAAACTCGAGCTAGAATGGCGCGCTCCTGTCTCCGGTCCTGCTGCACATCCTGCTCGTCCAGCATTTGAAAGACTGCGAAGACTGCGCCAGCACAGTTCAGATGCTATAGGTCACGTTCGCGGAAGAGCTGTATATTCTTGCAATCGGCGGAATAGCAAAAGCATTCGATGTACCTAGATATTCATTCCTTGCAATGAGACATGCGTAGCGAAGGTCGTCGCGTTGTGGCTCGCCGTGCTGACATAGTCGCTGCAGTCCTTTATAAAGCCACTACCGGGTGCGCAAGGGTCGGCTTATTGGGTAACAACACGGTAGGTCTTGCCTGCTGTCTTGACGTATCCGACGTGGCAAGTGTAGCTTATATGCTGGCCATTGCTTGAAAAGAAGTAAGCTTGTTCACGAGATGAAAGCCCTCTTACTAGACATCGCTCCTTCCAGGTTCCCGCAAAGGTTAACTACGACAGCGCGTTCGAAACATGGTGGTTATGCCATGGTGTTGACGTGGGTTGCGCAGGGCAGGGCAGCTCAGGTTCGAGACTTGTTTCATCATTTGCTTCACGTTCACTCAGGGCACCGGCAAAACTACGGGCGGCATCCTGCGTCTTGATCGCTCGCCGTGATGCCTGCCATCACGCTCATCTACAACGCGAACATTGACATCAACCGTAGTCGCTGTGGGAGACAGAGTGCGTGCATAGGTGGGTCGGGGATGTGGAGGCCAATGGCAATTGTCAGGAAGGTGGCGAAATGTATGTGTACGTAGCGCGGACCAGCAAGGCTGCTCGATCCAGGCGTTCTCCAGCATCAGAACCACGTCCGTCCCAGTTTCCTCCTCAAAATAACCCACACCAACACCGTCTGCGCCGTCCCCAACGCCAACACGACCCCGGCCCAAACCTGCACCCCCAGAAAATCATTCCCATTCCGCACCAAGGCACCCGCAATCGGCGGCCCAATCAACACCGAAAACGCAGTCGGCGCCCAACTCATGCCCATCCTCGACCCCAACTTACTCGGATCAGGACACACCAGCGGTAGCACGCTCGCTGGTAGCGCAATCAGCCCCCCACTGCTGAAGCCATATAATACCGCGAATGCCACGAACGCGGCCTGGCTTCGTACCGCGATCCATGCGAACGCGAAGATGGAGGACGTCGCCCCGCAGGCTACCCAGAGAGGCATGATGCCTGTGTATTGAGCGAGCACGCTGACGACGAGGCGGCCGATGAAGGAGGAGGCACTGGCGACAGCGAGGAGGTAGTATGCCAGATCGGGAGAGGTGTGGATGACGAGGGTGCCGTACGCGGGGATGTAGAAGAGGGGGACGACGTCTTTTGAGTGTCAGTACGTGAATTGGCAGTGTGTCTCTGCAGAATGGGTTGGCTTACAGCCGAGGAGCATGAAGACGTTTATCAGCGCGTACATGAGGAAGGGGAAGTCGGTGAAGGCAGAGCGGTCAATCAGGGAGCGTGGGGCGGAGGCGGGTTTGGTGGGGCCGAGG
>Ga0058698_10000620_pt1 | contig 18865 bp, 14 predicted proteins | sample AgamicAsSfe_FD_67288 | JGI IMG/M metagenome (GOLD analysis project Ga0058698, IMG submission 67288) | Agave microbial communities from Guanajuato, Mexico - As.Sf.e | ecosystem: Host-associated > Plants > Phyllosphere > Phylloplane/Leaf | place: Guanajuato, Mexico | collected 2012-05-30
ACAGTGCCAACATACCGTAGGTCCAGCGTGACACTCTCATCGGAGCCCACACCTATTGCGGCAGTCAATCGTACTGTTCTTGTGGACGTCCGGTTCCTTCGCTTACCACTGAGAGTGTTGATCCCCGCTGGCGCTCCTTGAGACACCTGTGTTATGATACTCGCGGCCCCTCCTGCGGCAGCCATGACGTATACGAACTGGTCGAGAGGACTTGGACCTTCTTCGTATGGTGGAGGAGGTTCACTCTCGTCGTTGTCCTTGCCGGAAGTAGTGCTCGGCTTAGGATCTTGCTTAACACCAGTGGTTTCGCCGTCCGCTTTATCAAGCGCGAACGCTGCCGAGGACTCTTCGGACGTGAGCGATGCTGCAAATCCTGGTGGAAGATCGAGAAGCTCGTCGGGAGGAATGTATGTAGAGTCTTTGGGGTTGGCGTTAAGCCGATGGTAGGGCGGAGACGGCGAGGATGGGCCCGACAGTTTGAGAAATAATTGGAGGGCTGCCTGTTGCAGAGTGTGGGCGTATAGGCGCTATAGTGCGTGGAGCATGCGTGGCCGCGCAGTATAAGGTCGTACAAAGGCAGACGATCGAGAGCGGAGCGTGAATGGGTGTCGTCCGATGGTGTAGATTGTGGTTTTGCCAAGACCTGGACGTTTGGAGATTGCGGAGAGCACGAGGAAAGGCTTCAGGCTCTTTGGCAGGAACAACCAGCATATATGCAGACAAATACAAGGCAAGACGAAGACACTGTATAAAAGTATAGATTTCATTGTTCCACAACGCCAGCGTGCCGGCAGGCTTTCTCAACTGTGCCGTCGCCGCATTATACAGAGATCACATTGTGCAGACCACCACCCATGGACTTCATGATCCAGTCCTGAAGCGCCTTCCAAACCCTCTCCTTCGGCAGAGACACTTGCATATCCTCTGTCATTACGGCTTCAGACATCACTGCAATGCATTGCTTCTAGTGGCTCCTCCAGCTTACAACGGCCCTTTACGCCAGCCAGCACTTTGGCTTTCTCGTCAGTCCTTGGTCGACGGCTGCATCGTCCACCCTTCGGAAGTCCACCATTGCTTTCAGCCTTGTCTGTCTTCGATGAAGTTAGTGATCGGGGCTCAAGGGTAGCTACGGGAGTGTTACCTGTTTCTCAACGATCACATGAGCTTGAGAGGGCTTGGAGTTTTTCCCCTTGACAGAAACAGCTAGACTTTGGTGGAAATATTTGCCCTCCAAGGATGCGGTAGACTGCAGGGGCTGGGGCTCGACGATGATCTGGGTCGTGAGGATTTGTTTGAGAGCGCGTTTGGTAGCGCGTGTCATGTTTGCCTTTCGTGATGAGTCGTTACCAAGAGCCATTGTTACGAAGATGAGTCGGAAGCGGGCGAAACTGTCAGGTGCTGTGAGGTAGTATGAGTGGGCAGTGTGAAGTGTGAAGTGCTTTATATAGATAAAACCTCAATGTCTGAGCGCAGGTCTGTCTGAGCGTAGAGTCGAAAAGCTAATTTGTGCCCTAGCAATGTGCAGTAGTGAGACGATAAGAGCAACATACATCCACTTTAGCAATCTACTAAGGCAGTGGGCAAAAGAGCAGTAGAATCTTGAAAACATCTGAACTTGAAGCATTGTATTATGTTCTACGAGATGTCCGAACAAAAACACACAAGATACTTTCCTACCTATCTAGCTTAGTATGGTGCGTGTCCGGAATGAGCTTGGCCGACTCTGAATTGTTCCAAGTCCGGTGCTGGGAAGGCATATATAGTATGTGGTCATGATATCGTCCGGTTTGATTGAAATGACAGGGGGTATATCCATCAACGAGAAAGCCTTCCATAGTATAACGCCGGGGTATGATTGGAAAAACATTGTCGAAAGATCCGAGGGCTGACCTAGTGTTAAGACCAGGCCTTGAGGTTGTGTTGAGAATAGCAACGATGTATCAGCTGATTTCCATGCCAAATTCGTCTTCTTCCTTGAAGTCGCTGAGTTCGCCCTGGCCAGTGTAGGTCCAGAACTGTGCGTCCTGCTGGTTGTGTCCGAATTGTGTGTCCTGATGCTGGTAACCAGCGCTGAAGTCGTGACCTTGGTTCTGCTGTAAAGGATTGCCAGCTTGATCAGTGTGCTGTGTATAGTCAGTACGAATTCATGCACATTCGGTGGTAAGACTTACATTCGGAACGTAAAGGGTAGATCCAGGAGCTCTCGAGTAACTGAAGTTGATGACCCCGTTCCGCTGAATAGCGTCGAGTAGCTCACTCTCCATGCGTTGCTCGTCCTCACGACCTTGCAGTGGATTCGTGCCTCCGAGACTTGCAATAGTCTCTAGCAGAACAGTCTCTTGCTGGAGCTTGCGATGCAGCATCCACATAAGATCCCTCGTCCAGCCGACAGCTCCGTTCAGCACGTCGCCCTTTGCAGGTCCTTTGTCTTTCTCGTCTGCTGGAATGCCTTGGCTGATACTGCCCATAGCTCGGCGGCCGGAGCTCGTTGCTAAAAGCGACGATGCCTGTGGAGGCGACATACTGCCAACTGAGGCTGAATTGTTGCCGGTGAGATGCTTCTTGACCTTGTCGTCATCAAGGCGGTGTGCAGGCACCAATCGTGCCAACTCCTGGATACGATCATTGATGTTGTCTCTCCTTCGACGTTCCACCGCATTGTGAGACTGTCGACGCTTCTGCCGTTTGGCCTCGATGTTCGAGGCTGGAGCGCTTGCTACCATGCTGTCTGAGCGTTTATTACTACTGGCCATGACCTCTTCCATCGTAGGATGTAGCGCGCCACTTTGCGGAGACGACATAGGAGAATCGAGATACGAGTGCGGACTGCCAAACGCGTCCCATTGACCAGATGGCACCTTCTGATGTCCACGTTGCAGACTTCCCGAAATTGGCTGTCCAGGTTGTGGTATCGAGTCAGGTGTACGACCAAGCCCAGCAGCAGTATTTGGTGTCTTTGGTGTCAGCGGACTTTTGGATGCCGAGCCTGGTCTGTCCTGGCGCAAAGTAGCAATGCGCGTAGTCATATCGAAAGAGCCACCGTGTCTTCCATGAGATGGTCGTTGCATAGGACTCTGAGCATGCGGCTGCATGACATACTGGGCATAGTTGAAAGAGTGCGCAAACGGACTCTGAATTGGACCAGGTCCATCTGGAGTTTGAGAGTACATGGTATTCATCAGCTGACTCTGTGTGGTCATAGCAATAGCTGAGTGACCCTGTACGCTGCCAAAGTTCCCTGCCATTATTGGATCTTGGTGCATATTGAAGCCCGACTGGTGCATGGATGGCTGGTTCGAGTCTGGGTAATTGATCAAGTCTGCCAACTCGTCGTCGTCGATTCCAGAGTTGCCGGGATTGTAGTTTGACGACATGTTCTGCTGAGTTGTGTAGTTACCACGTTGCAGGTTCGCGTTCATATTCATGTCAGACATGTCTGCAGGCATGGTATTCTGGAAGTTGCCGTATTGCTGGCCGGTATTGCCAAACATGGGCATACCGTTCATCCCAGCAAACCCATTTCCATTGAAATTGAAGCTGTCTTCTGGCTCATCTTTGATGTATGGCATGGGAGAACCCATACCTGCCATTGCGAAAGCCAAGTTATTGTCCGTTGTTTCAAGAGGAAACAGGACACCTCGAGTATATAGCAGCTTAGATAGTGTGAAGTGAGATACTGCGAATGCGCCAACGTGTGCTGACTGTGGGGAGACTCGGTTACGAGAAAGGAAGATAACTAAGTCGGCCCTTGGAGCGTTGACGATACCACCAAGTCGACTAAATGTTCTAAGATTGCCGAAGAGGGCAAGGTATTGTTGTCTGCGCAAGCCTCACGGATCTGAACTTGCAGTTGCTTCTAGCTGTGTCCCTAGTCTCAGTGCACCCCCATAGTATATCCTGCTATTTTGATGCCACGCGGACTACTAAGTCCAGCTGTGTAGGTTCGATGGTCGCAGGTGAAACGTGAATGTGCTCTTGACAGTGAGACAAAGTGCGCGCAGTGCCGTGAAAGCTTCTTGGGAGCTCTGGTCGATTCGGCCGCGGTGTGATTGTGCAAGTTTTTACGGGCCTGGGTGCTTATCGTAGAGCGCAGCGGCGGATGTGTAAGTGGTAAAGAAGTTGTAAGAGAGTAGGTACGATGATGGCGCCTGAAAGAGTAGATCACGATGCAAAGGAAGAGTGACGAGTAAGAACGCTGGCAGGGGGCGCTCTCCGCACGCCTTGCAAGGCTTAGGGGCCCGAGCTTGGCACGTTGGGTGGCTGAGTTTCAGTCTGTCGCATGCAGAAGGCTACGGTACCTATGCCAGACGTCCTCTCTTCTTGTTGTTCTTGCGAAACAAGTTGTGCGCCAAATTTCCAACAGTATCTACGTGTCCTCAGGAGTGATTGTTCTGGAAAGACGTAGTTTAGTAACGAGGAAAATAAGGCCATCTCTCACTTGACGCTCGTAAGCAAGAGCTTCGAAAAGAGGCATTCGCAGTTTACACCCTACTTTCTGCTTTACTGTATCGGAGTCACGTTGCTAGGACAAGACAAGCTACATCAGATACTTCACGATGGCGTCGAGTTCTTTTCGGGATTCTATGAATTCACTAGGCTGGAGTCGCAGAGCCGACGCTGATATACCCGTACGAACTGGCTCAAGTACACCAATACTGTCGAAGCTTCAATCCTACAATCCTTTCGGCGCGAATGGCTATGTGCGTCTACCAACAACGGAAGGCGAGAGTGTAGGAGCCCCGCTACCTGCGCGGACTCGGCAAGAAGAGGAGGAGGCGTGGTTTGCATGTATGTTTCTGTTACTCTTATTCTGACTGTACTGTATTGACACTTCCAAGTGAGTCGATGGGACAGAATACTTGTCTTTGGAGGCCTCAACCTCATGGCAGCCGCTCTTATCGTGATCTGCTTCACTCTGTTTCCGTTTCTGGCTTTGAATGTCACTAAGTTCGCCATCCTGTGAGTATGTACCGATATGCTCATCGAATTTTTATACTGATCAAATACACGCAGCTGGACAATGGCATCAGTGTTGTTCCTGGCTTCCTGGGCAGTCATGATGGGCCCAATGAGCTATGGTACAGTATCGACCTGCAACTTGAGATGTCTTCAAGCTGATTGACATACAGCACGTCACCTGCTCTCTACACCAAGGCTCCCGTTCACTGGTGCATACTTTGGATCTATAGCAATGACGCTATACTTCTCTCTAGGCGTGAGTAGGTCTTCACGTTCCTGACTTCGGATACTAATGTTACTTCAGCTCCACAGCAAACTGCTGACACTGGTTTCGTCACTTCTGCAGCTAGCTTGTGCAGGGTGGTATCTTGTAAGCTACTTTCCCATGGGCTCGACTGGGCTGCGATGGGGTTCACGGTTTGCGACGAACAGGATTACGGCATGGATGAGTGGATGACTTCTGAATGTATATCAACGAAATGTATGTCTATCAAGACCACGATTTTTCCCGTTGCACTCTTCTCTCTCTCCCGTCTGCCCGCCTTTAGGTCTGCGCAGCCGCTAGTGTTTGACAGTCTGACCTTTCTAAACTGCACAACGACTGATTCACACAACTGATAGCCAATGTCTCAACACCGTGATATGCTGCACTAGAGATACATCCACATTTCGTATATGAGGATGGAGGCAGCTTGACGAGATTATAGTATCGAAGTAAGGGATCTCTATATTCCTGGAATGTCTCGTAGATGAGTACTGTATTTGAAGCTTAAGGCAGCGAGCGAATGTGGGGTCTGCCAAAGCCGATTAAGGGTCTTTAGCACTGTACAGTAGTCACGAGAGAAATAATTTCCAGGATACATCATAACTTCGATACTTCCCCTCAAACCTCTCGACCTTCTCCTCGTTGTGCATTCGTTCTCTACGTGGAAGCTCGCTCGTTAGTGTGGTTATCCGGTCCTCGAGGAACAGCTTACAAACGTGCGATATCACTGGTTCGTTCGAAGAACAAACAGACATTTCTGCTGTCCAGTCTCTTCAGATCACATTCAAGCTCTCTCAAGGTCCACCTCACTCTCGCTGCTAGCTGGGGCCTTCGCACATAGCGTACTCTTTATTTGAGTCTCTCAATCGGAGGAACCTGTTCCACTAGGCAGTTGAAAACTAGCCAAAATATCTTCGGACCTGTCGACTAGCAAAAGCTCCCTCTACTCGTCTCGACTATTTGCACGGTATCACAAGATCATCATCCTAGTGTTTGTCTTGGGCTGCTGGGTACCACAAGGGAAATATTTCGAGACGGAATCTACCAACACTGACGAGCTTTCCAAAAGGCCAGAGTTGTGGTGAGGGTTCGAGGTGCGCTCTTCCAAATCAGGACAAGATTGCACAAGCAACAGAAAGACCATTACAGCCTAGCTCGCAGATTGAGAACACATACACAATGGCAACTTCGAATACCTCCACGAACGGTGATCCTGCCGCCAACAAGAGCAGTTTCTCTTATGCTCAAGCCGCCAAAGGCTCTTCGGCACCTCCCACGCCTTCGCTTCAGTCAGAGCCAAATACCTGGTCGGGTGCTGCTGATCCAAGTACAGGCAGCGATGAGCCGTCCCATGGTCAAGATGTAGCTGGTAACAAACATAGTGATGCAGAGTCCGCATCGTCGACCTCGACCAAAGACGAGAAGGCAACCCCATCGGTCGTCTCCGATCTCGCCGCAAGTTCAGTATTAGCGGGCAAGGACGAAGACACCATCTCAGACGTCACTTCGCGATCTGAGACAGCTGCCGAGCAATCCTCTCAGCGAGCAGTCAGTGGGGCCCAGACACCCGAAACCCATGAGGAGAAGGAAGTCGGTCGCGGGAAAGGGAAGAGAAGATCCGAGAAGGAAAAGACCGAGCAAGCCGAAAAGCCGGCTCCAGTTCCGATGAAGGAGGCCCCGGTGCCATCTGTGAATATCTGGCAACAAAGAGCGCAAGAGGCAAAGCAGAAGCAACCTGCTAGTACGTCGGGTGTGCCTGAGAAAGTACTATCATTGACGACGACGAGTTCGAAATATACGGAAGGAAACGCAGTTCAGGGTGGTCAGACTGCGGCCACAAGATCATCGTCATACCCACAGCGTGAAGAAGGAGCTCCTCGCTCGTCACCTCTGCCACCACGGAACGACGCCACGTCTTGGCCAACACCGCTCAGTGCACAAGAAGTGCAAGAAAAATCAGACAAGGAGAAGCCCAGCACTAGTACTGCTCCAACAAAGTCGCATGGCAAGAATGAATGGAAACCTGTGCCATATACTCCAACCGTGAAGTTCAATACCCCGATGCCTGCGATCCGCGGCAAAACTGCCAGGACAGGAGCTCGCGGTGGGCGGCTGGCCGGCCCAGGTGACAGGGCGACGCCCATGCTACCAAATGGTGCTACTAATGAGGCCGAAGGTGAATTCAAGCCTCGTGCAAAGTCTGAGGGTGGTCTGATGCGTTCTTCTACTCTGCCGTCGAATAGTAGACGTCCCGCCAGTGGTCATATTTCTGCAGGAAATGGTTCAACTTCCGTTACGGAGCCTTCGACCAACCATGGTGCGACTGAGAATGGAGAACCTCTGCAGGGTGTTGCGCCAGGTGAGCCGCTTTCTGGTGGCTTAGCCTCAGGTGACGTAGGTACTGGTGCCAGGTCAGCCCAATTGGCAAACGGTGATCTGGCTACTGCAGCTGCAGACCCTTCTTCGACGACCGAGCAGCAGTCAAAGACTGTTCGAAGACGTGTGTCACATTCAGCTGGAGCGTCCGAGTTTGCTGGTGGCGAGAAAAAGCGTGCGTCCGAGAATGGTGCTGCAGGTGATCGAGCTTCATGGATTGAGAGTCGTGAGAAAGGTGAAGGCCGAAAAGAATCGTGGCCTGTATCGCACCGCGAGAGACCAGATGGACGTCCGGAGCGTGGACGTGGCCACAAAGCAAGCAGAGGATTGCACCCACAAACTCCACATATGGGACTTCCGCAGTATGGGTTGCCTCAAGGCATGATCGCGGGCCACCACAGCAAGAATCCTTCATTCACCTACTACCCTCCAGCTCCCCAACAAACATCTCGTGGCTACCGCGCGGGCCGAGCTTCTATGCCGGCGGATGGTAACTTTGCCCGCTTTGCTTTTCCAGCTGGCCAACCATACATGGATTATCCTTATCCAAATGCAATGTATGCCTACCAAGCACCGATGCCTGCGACTTCGTTTCCCTATGCTCCTCAGATGGAGCAGCAGGTGGTCATTTCGGCCATCTCCGTGCAATTGTAAGTTACCCCAGTCAAATGGTCATTATGCCTGTCACAGTCTGATTAACACATTGTTAGGAGTTACTACTTCTCATTGGATAATCTGGTCAAGGACGTGTTCCTCCGGAAGCATATGGATTCACAAGGATTTGTCTATCTCAGCCTGGTCGGCGGCTTCAAGCGCATCAAGGACTTGACTGAAAACCTCGAGATGATCAAATTCGTCTGTCTACAATCTGACGAGCTCGAAGTGAGGTTGGGTCCTGATGGTAAGGACAAGATCCGGAGGAAGACTGACTGGGAGAAGTGGGTAATGCCTTTAGAGGACCGAGACGAAAGCGCAAGGAATGATGGACCTCCCAAGACCGAGCATCCCCAAGCATCATACAGTGGTGTTTACGCCCAGCCTTTCCATCACCCACAAATGGCCCAGCAAGTCGAACATTCGCAAAACACGAATGCCGGCCACTTCGACCACTATCCTCAAGGTCAAGGATTTTCACCTGTGCCTGTCACACCTTCAAAACTAAATGGCTCGAAGTCATCAAGCACTACTCACGCATCTGAACAGCATAGCACACAAAGCGATGTCGACCAGTCTTTACCGAATGGCGATGCTGCTCCGGAACAACAGAGTGGCTCTGACAACCATGACCAGGAGAATCAGGATCTGCTAGTAGCTGTCAAGCCGATCAACGGATCCACCGAAGCTATCAATGGTGACTCAACTCAATCCGTTGAGTCTACTGCAGGGTACGCCTGATCCGTTATTCGTGATGGTGGTGCGGGCGGTATAGTACTCTAACACGGGTTCATCATCAGAGAACGTCTCGATCGTGTGCTTCGACGCCCGTCTGGCATGAAGAAGCAATCTCATCTTGCAGCAGGCTGCTATTGGATCCGAGAAGGCGACAAAGAGAAATACTTGCCACTGCCTTTGGATGCCGACTTTATACCTTACAAACAATTACATCACAACGCCCTTCATCAACGACGCATTGCCACACATGGGCAAACACCTTATGACATGAACATACTATACAATTTCTGGTCGCATTACCTTGTTCGTGACTTCAATTCCAAGATGTACGACGAATTCTCTCTCCTGGCATATGACGACATGGTCAACAGATCAAGCACCTTTGGCATGCACCGTCTTCAAGCATACTATCACAAAGCTTTTATCAGCGATTTTCCCATCCAGGATCAGGTCGCTACGGATTATGCCTCTTTCGTCCAAGCAGAGGATCGTGATGGAGAGTACAACGCTTTGTCGAACCTTCGCTCCGCATGGAGAAATGGCGCCACGAATATGAGAAATCGGAAGAAGCTTGGCGACTACATGAACACTGAGCTCAAGGCAGAGCTAGATCGATGAGGGCATACTGGACGTTCATACACGCCTGGCGCTTGTCTAGACCGGCGGCTTGTCATACTTCTTCAACATCGCCACATTGTGAGCCGCTGCCGAAATACTACATCATATGATGTCCACATCCACCAATTCCGACTTTGCACAATCTTTGCTAAATTTACGGCGTCCACCAGCGATTTTCCCTTCTTCTCCTATGCAATGCACAGCAAGGCGTCTTTCTTTGTTTTTAATATTCCCTCACGGCCCTTCACTCAGGGCACGGCTCAGCACTTGTACAAAACGAACACACAACAAAAGTTACTCAGGATCCTCTCTTCTGCACAAAAGCATCATGGCAGATGCACCGGATAATGGCGCACATAGTATGTTGGGTCCAACATGCTCTTTCTTTTTTTTTCTTTTTCTTCTCAATCACCTCGGGGTTGATGTTTGACCTCTTGACGTTGAGGAATCCAATGAGGCTTGCGGTAAAGCTGCAATGGCGGCATGTCTTCAGATGCACATTCCGAAATCATGGTCTACGGGTCTGTTAGCGATCGAAGAGGTGGAACGGACTGCATAGTCTCATGCGTTCAAGAGTCTATTCTGGGTTTGGGCTAGAAGAGATTGCAGTCATCATGTATATATGCCGATGTAGTCTACAGAGCTGCTTCCACTTGCTTGCCTCTGGCCGAAGAATAACTTCTCGTCCCGTGCTTGCCCTCCCTGTCTTTTTGAGTCGGTGCAGTGAGCCCAGTGTGCATGAAACTAGTGCTATTTCTAATGCCCAATCCTATCGCAGCCGGATTGACTCCGGCGTCCATGGCTCTGGGCAACACAACGATCAGCATATTGCCCCAAGTATCATCATGCAGAAATCTAGGTACCAATCTGATTCAGGGCTCGCTGTGGAAGTCTATTGTATATTCTGACTACATCATCATTCAGCGTGTAAACAGGTGACTCTTGTTCTTAACACCATCATCCTTCCCACACTACGCCTTGATCCCAGCCTTCGCCCGCTGATCCCTGAAGAAGTCCATCATACCTGCAAGCACGTTAGCATTCTCCTGATCCAATCACGTCGTGACACAAAACATACCCGTAAACACGACCAGCAGAATACCACCACCCGGTCCCAATCTCAGCACCTTTGGCAAGAATCCCTTGTACAGCGCACTGAACCCCTCCTCCCTGAACACCGTTCCCAACGCCGGCCACGCCCAATTGTACTTCGCCACGCTGCCCGCAACCTTTGGCGAATTCTGTATCCGCGACTTGACCACATCCATCGGCGTGTTCAGCACCGTACCGACTGTGCCTCCAATGCCTCCACTCAGCAGATCATTCCTTACCTGCTGGCTCTTGTCCTCCGCCTTGGGCAACAGCGCCTTCACCTGGAAGATACAGCCAAAGTATCCCGCGTTCCACAGAATGTGGCGCCACGCCGTGGATTCCAGCCCATTGTACAGTGCCAGAGGTCCCTCTGCAGCGACGGTTTTCTTCACACAGTCGATGAGGCCGTTGTATTTGTGAGCTTGCGCTTTGTCTTGCATGCGAATCTTGACGAGTTCGAAGGGGACGACGACGAGGGATTCGGTTGCTCCGGCGGTGGCGCCGGTGAGGATGGAGAGGGATTGGTTCATTTTGGTGATGCCAAATGCGTTGCGGTAGAATTTGCCCCATTCGTCGTTGGCGGCGAATTTTGTGGCTCTGGAGGGGTAGTCATGGTTAGTGGGAAGAGATGGAGATTGTGGAGAGATATAGGACGGACCTCTTGGGCGCTTCCATGAGGATGGGGGCTGTGATGCCGCGGTACAGGCGAGATGGACTGTGGTTTCGTCAGTCACGAGGATATGTCTGGAGCGTGTCGAGGAATTTCTCACCCTTCGAGTCTAATGATCTTCTGGAAACAATCTATCATGCTCGTGTATCCGTCGCCGGCAGCTCCAACACCTGTCTGCAACTGTATCCGAGTCTTGACGACGTCCAGAGGATACATGACGAGAATCTGGGGAGATTTTGTTAGACGTGCTCTGGCCTACAAGATTTCGCGGTGAAACATACTTCAGAGACACCAGCCACCGCACCTGCAATCATCAGCCTACGGACATAGGCAGAAACATACCATCACATACCTGCGGCGAACTGGTAAACAAATGGTAATGGTTGCTCGGTAGTCATCTTGGCGGGTGAAGGTGGAACGATCGTAGGACAAGGGAAGTGAGGGTGAGCTTGAAAGAGCTCGTTCGTTTGAACGACTAGTTTCAGTATCGTTTCAGAGCGTGGTAGACGTGACGATTCGCAAATTGTTCTTACTGTCTTCGTCTTTGCTCGATGCGATTAGCTCCAATGGCTGTGGGAATGCCGATCGGATAAGAGATATCGTGGAGTGTCACGTGCTCAAACTCTTTTCGTGATTCCAGACGCGTTCGACCGTGACTTGCTTCTGCTGCAACATTGTTGCCTCCGCCTCACCTTGCTTTTGCTTCCGAGTCTTGCTTGCGGGTGCTACTACATCCGAGCCTCTGGATTGACAATGCCAAGGGAACGGAAAAGCTCAAAATAAACACTAGAGGAGGATTAGAAATGGCAAAACCGACCTCGAGCAAGCCGAAAGCATTTCAATTCATCGAAGGAAGGCCGGAAGAGCTTACAAAGCCTGAGGAAGCAGTCGACGACAAGGAGAATACCGACTATGGCATCGAGAACACATCTCGGCAGAAAACAAGACTAGTACCACTCTCCGATAGCTCTGGATCACCAAAGAATGCCTTCCCGTCGACACCAGCGACAAGACTTCCTCTAGCAGATTTGATAGGCAACATCGACGACATAAACTCCCTGAACACGACGGCGCAAGCCTCCCCTGAAGATCACATTCAATGGCGATCAGTGCGGTCTCCACGGACAGCAGACGGCAAATGCGCGAGCGCATCTCAACGAAGACCACGAAGCTCCTCCCCGCCAACATCGTCGCAACTCAGAGCATCATCACAGAAACCTAGGGCTGCAATACAGACACCTGCACTGGATCCTGCAGCTGATCTATGGCTACGCTATTCTACAAGTTCAGCTCGAGAAGGAGGTGCACCAGTCGAAGTAGCGTCACTTGCAAAACTGGTTGGCACATCTTCACCTCACTCTGCAATAGAGGATCGAGTCGGCAACGTGAGTGGTCTGCGACGCTGGGGAAGCTGTGGCATGGAGTTTCCCAACTCAAAGGCAAAGAGAAGGAAGACCAAGCATATCATGATCTGCGACAGGATCGAGGAGACATCTGCCTATTCACCGATTATCGCGAATGCAGCTCCGGTCGACCCGGAGAAGAAGCTGCGAATGGGTTTATTGCTTGAGCGGATACAAGAGAGTCTGACCAGGTCGCTGGAGGTGCCGGAATTGGAAGTGCCTGAACAACCAGCACCCGCAAGCTCCTCCCCATTACCTGATCGGTCACCATCACTCGAGAGGAAGTCGTTGTCACCTATTCGGAGTCGAGTATCACGCACATCTACATCGAATCACAATCCGCAAGCACAAGCTGAGCGGAATATGCAACTTCAGCCGCAAAAGATCGATGCTCGCAGTACTTCAAGCTTCGGAAGTGCTGATCTGGATGATACTGTATTCGACATAGCTCAAACTGCTACAACGTACACAGAAGACACTACGGCCTCGAGAATAGTAGAGGCAGTAATGTTACCAAATCCGGTCAAGCCAGTGCCAATGAGTGGCACTCAACCGGGGGAAGGTGCTTTCGAGGGCTCCACCCTGGTGAATGAAGATGACTTCGATGATGACCTCGATCTTTCAGATTTCGACGTAGATGACTTCGATAAGATAATCACGACTCACGAACAAACGATGCCTGATACGAAGGAGTATCAAACGCAGGCTGCAATATCACAAGCTGTGCAGGCGGTGGATGAGGATGAGTTTGGTGACGATGACATGGACGAAGATTGTCTTATACAGGCTGAAGTGGCTGCAACCCAATCATACCAATCCCAGCTTCCACAGAAGCAGCATGTACGTACATGGCAGACCTATAGATCAATAAAACACTAAGTAATTTCAAGATGATATCAACGGATCGCACCATTCAGCGATATCGTGTAGTTGAGGTAGCTGAAAATCAGTATACGACACCACAAGGACGTATCGCACTAGAGAAGGTGATCATATCGCAAAATGCAATCCGCACACTATGCTAACAAATTCACAAGGTTATCTACGTGGAAGACAAGAGCAGCATCTTCCACAGCATACATCTGCGACAGTCTTGGTTCGATACGAGATGCACAAAAGGATCATATGTCCATGTCATTGGACAGTTTGATCAGCAAGGACGCTGTACTATCGACGACAATCAGAACATGCTCATCTTACATCCTGATCACTTGATCTCGGCATTAGTCGTCGCAGACTCGTTCGGTTGTATACGTCGCGCAGTCCTCCAGGACCGCATCAAGGCAACAAGTGAGCCCAGTGCACCGCAGACATATGGCACGATGCTGCATGAGGTATTTCAGGAGGCAATGAAAGCGAACAGATGGGACACAGATTGGTTGAATAATACTATTGACGCCATCGTTGCTAAGCACATAGAAGATCTCTATGCGATCAAATTGAGCATACCTCAGGCAGTCGAGCATATGCGCAGTAAGATGCCTGAGCTTCAAGCATGGGCAGGTGTTTTTATCAAAGCCAAGCCGGACGTCAGTGTCCCTTCTTAACACAGTTCACATTGGTCCATCACTGACGTTTACCAGGCCAGGTCCACTGTCAAAGACCGCAATGGCAAAGAGATTCTGATGTCCATCAACAAGCTCCTTGATGTGGAGGAACATGTCTGGTCACCAATGTATGGCTTGAAAGGGAACATTGACGCTACTGTTCAGGTCACGATGCAAGATGAAACCGGCGAGCGTACGCTTACTGTTCCATTCGAAGTGAAGACGGGCAAGAGTAGTACGAGCGCGTCACACCGAGCACAGACAGCACTATATACACTTCTGCTGTCTGATAGATATGGTACGTTCCTGTTCATCAGATCAAGGCTGTTGGCTAATGTGGGTAGACATCTCCATCGTGTATGGCGTCTTGTATTACATGGAGTCTTCAGAAATATCACGTATACCAGCTGTTCGGCAAGAGCTCCGACACATGATCATGCAGCGAAATGAGCTTGCGTGTTATGTCCGAGAGAGGCTGACACTGCCGCCAATGCTGAAGACTGTTCACACCTGTGATCGATGTTATGCCAAGACCTCTTGCTTCATGTATCACAAATTGGCTGAAGACGGGGATGGCGAGAGCAGCGGCATGAAGGAGAAGTTCACAGAACTGGTGAACCACCTCAAACCTTCCCACCAAGACTTCTTCAAGAAGTGGGATGATCTCCTGACCAAGGAGGAATCCGAGATAATGAAGTTCAAGCGAGAACTGTGGACAATGCTAAGTGTTGAGCGTGAGAAGCATGGCAGATGTTTCGCGAATGTGAAGCTCGTCCCAGGCTCTGCTGCTGAGGAGGAAGGTGCAACTAAGATCAACAGATTTCGCTATACATTTCAAAGGAGTGATGTCGAGGACAAAAGCTTCAGCGATTCGCACATCACTGTCGGCGAGCCGATTGTCGTCTCCGATGAGCAAGGTCATTACGCTCTGGCCAATGGGTATGTCACCGAAATTCTTAAACGACATATTACCGTTGCGGTCGATAGGCGGCTACACAATGCTCGGACACGACAACCTGGCTTCGACTTGAACAATAACCAAGTCTTTGCCGGAATTATGGATGTGGAAGGACCTTCGACTGCCCCAAAGCTGCAGAAAGCAGAAACAATGCTGTACAGACTCGACAAGGATGAATTCAGCAATGGCCTCGCCACTGTGCGCAATAATCTAATTCAGATCATGGTCGATTCTGTCTTCCATGCTCGGGAGTTACGTGGATTCGTCGTCGATAATGTAGCTCCTCGCTTCAAGCCGACGGCTCCAATTTACTCGCTCTCTGGGCCAGCAAGTCAGCTCGCGATCAATCAGGATCAACGGGCGGCTATTGAGAAGATCTTGACGGCTGAAGACTATGCACTGGTCCTTGGCATGCCAGGCACAGGCAAAACTACGACAATCGCTCATATCATTCGTGCCTTGGTTGCGAAAGGCAAGAGTGTTTTGTTGACGTCTTACACCCACACAGCTGTCGACAATATTCTGCTGAAGATACGCGACGATAAGATTGGGGTACTCCGTCTAGGTGCGGCTGCAAAAGTACATCCTGAAGTACGTCAGTTTGCAGTAATGGGCGCGGATCCCAAGACCAGTATTGAAGAGCTAGAAAAAGCCTATCAATTGCCACAAGTCGTTGCAACAACCTGCCTCGGAATCAATCATCAAGTCTTCAACGAACGAATCTTCGACTACTGTATAGTCGATGAAGCATCTCAAATCACTCTCCCAGTCTGCCTAGGACCCATCCGTCTGGCCAAGACATTCGTTCTGGTAGGTGATCACTATCAGCTGCCTCCACTCGTGCAGAATCGCCAGGCACAAGAAGGTGGTCTCGACGTGAGCCTGTTCAAGCTTCTTTCGGAGAGACGTCCAGAAGCTGTCGTCATGCTTCGGCACCAGTACCGCATGAACAGTGAGATCATGTCCATCTCGAACGCGCTGGTCTATGACGGTCGACTGGTCTGTGGTTCGGAAAGCGTCGCGAAGCGCACCTTACATCCGCCCAACCTCGACGCTCTTGACCTTCTGCACGACAACGCCAGCCATGACAGTTCCTCGTGCTGGCTACACCGCACGCTCTCTCCCGACTCTCCACCCGTCATCTTCCTCAATACCGACACCCTCAACACCACCGGCTCCGCCTTCAACAACGAAGTCGTTTCCGGCTCCCGCATCACCAATCCCCTCGAAGCAACCCTCATCAGCCACCTCACCTCCGCCCTCATAGTCACCGGCCTCGACCCTTCCGCCCTCGGCATCGTAACGCCCTACCGTTCCCAACTTGGCCTGATTCGCACCACCCTCACCACCTCGCTCTCAGTCCACACCGCCGACGCAATCGAAGCGCACACCGCCGACCGCTTCCAAGGCCGCGACAAGGAAGTCATCCTCATGAGCCTCGTGCGCAGCAACGATCGTGCTATCGTCGGCGAGCTGCTGAAGGATTGGCGGAGAGTCAATGTTAGTGTGACGCGCGCACGGAGCAAGATGGTGCTCGTAGGCAGCAAGAAGACGATGAGAGAGGGGGATGAGTTGTTAGGGAAGCTAGTAGGTATGTTTGAGGAGAAGGGGTGGATGGTGGATCTGAAGCAAGAGATGGGCGTTGCTGCAGAGGCGCATGACTGGGCGAAGGCGGGGTACGGTATGGGTGTGGGCGTCACGCCGGCGAAGGTGAAGGTGAAGGCTGAAGCTGGGCGACGTATGAGTCCAACGAAGCCAGTGGGAACAGGAGACTCGCCGAGTAAGAGAATGTCGGCATCATCGGCATATCCAGCGCTGCCGACCTCGTCACCAACGCCTCCCACGCCAACGCCGCCGCCAAAGAATTCTGCCGTCAATCCGAAGCCTGCCCCGATCATTAACCTCCTCTCCTCATCCACGACTTCCACAACCACCCCTGCAACAGCCAAACGAGCCTTCGGCCGCGTGCTCTCCAGCGGCGCTGGATACAACGTTGGTCCCTCGCCTTCCGTCCACAAACCGTTCAAGGCGCCGAGGAAAGTGGCGAAGGTGAATCCGGAGAGTACGCCTGCTGGAGCCGTGTTGAGGAGGAGTCGTGTGGTAACGGATATCGTCAGAGATGTGTGGGGTGATGGCGGCGAGGAGTAAGGAGTCAGCGGAGCAGGAAGGGAATCAGTGAACTGGAAGGGAGAGTGGGAAACAGGACGGTGGGAGAAATATAGGAGCAGAGGTGGGACAAAATGGGGGGAGGAAGAAATGCCTGAAGAGGCGAAGGGAGAGGACGGATGGCGAGGTTGTTGTTTCTCTGATACTGCATGGTGTGGTGTTTGTGCATGGTATAGGTTGGATACATGAACTGGGTGGATTCTATAGCATCCTGGTAGCACGAAAATGCATTGTACACCGAGCCGAGAATGGAAGGGAATCGCAAACGCAGACTACGCTAGTCCTGTCCCTTCCTTCACCACAGCACCACAGCATCACAGCATCACAGCACCATAGCACCACAGCACCACAGCACCGCCACTCAGCCCAGCAGGCGAAAGCTTTCTAGGAACAATCCTGTTCGGCTCAAACACAGCCACTGTAGGCCGTTGTTACATTGCTGCTCCCCCTCGCCCTCCCCGGCAGTTTGACTAGGTTGAGCATGTCGCCAGCTCTGCGGACACGATGATAATACAGCTTTTATCGTTCCGCGCGGCCCTCGCTGATAATCTTTCGTGCTGGATACATAGCTCCTCGTCGTACCGCCAGCTTGCTTCATATTCGCCCCTGGTTCAATCCGTCTTCGCACGTCTCCCGGGTGACGAAAGATGCGAAACTGAACCACGCCGAGTCGACTTTGTAGAACACTAAACGCATGGTGCGGTGGACTTGGGCTGGACTTGGACTCGACGTGGAGCTGACTGCACTTGTTCTTCCTGCGCGCGTTGACTTGCTCATGACATCTAGCCATTCGCGTCCAGCCACGCGAGCGTGTATCGTATTTGGCGCATGTCTTGCCACCATATGGTAGACACTGTCCTGATCGCCGCTCATTTCGACATGTCGCTCATTTGCCATTGGCGACCTGCTCCTTGAACTTTTGCGTATCTTGCTCCCGCTCCAGCACGGACTCGTGGACCTCCTCTTTCGTTATCGTCGGATTCGCAAAGCCGAGGTTCTTCATCTCGTCTTGCGCCATGAGGTTTCTGTGCGTGGAGAATGATCAGTGGACTTGTCCTCGTGGTCTTGTAGCTCGTAAAGTCGTCCGCCCTGTCCTGTCCTGTCCTGCCCTCGTCTCTGCTTGCTTCATCCCCTGCTCCCCTGCTCGCCGAAGGACACCGATTTCACATTCTTTTGATATGATATTGCAACGGCGGCGCACAGACATACCTGTCCATTCGACACTGCAAGTACGCCTTACTCAGCATCCTGCAATCATCCACGTTGACGCCCTTGGCTTTCTTCAGGCAAGTCAGATATGATGCCATATGTATCTTGCACTCATTGTCGTGGTCGAGTGGAAAGGAGCCACGCTCGGGTGGGATGGGCTTGGCAAAGTTGGTACCGCCGCCGGGGGATCCGAAAGACATTATGGACTTG
>Ga0058698_10000621_pt1 | contig 18840 bp, 15 predicted proteins | sample AgamicAsSfe_FD_67288 | JGI IMG/M metagenome (GOLD analysis project Ga0058698, IMG submission 67288) | Agave microbial communities from Guanajuato, Mexico - As.Sf.e | ecosystem: Host-associated > Plants > Phyllosphere > Phylloplane/Leaf | place: Guanajuato, Mexico | collected 2012-05-30
AGTCATACCCGCCCATGTCCACACTTTTTTTTTTCTCTTCTCTTCTCGAAGAGGGGGGAGGGGGCAGGAGCTTTACCAGACCTGGACTACTTTGCTCAATTGGAGACCACATACTTGCTTACACGCTTCTTCCCCATGCTTCTCTCCTTCCCAAAACTGCTTGACCCTTTCATCGCCCTTCCGTGCCTGGGTTTTTACCGGGAAACGCCGGAACACATGCTTCCCGCGGGCGTCCAGGAGGAGTCAGAGTTGACTTTCGTAAAAAAGGCGCTTTGACGCTGTTGAGAACGAGATTGCCCGTCTTGGTTGTTTGAGGCGTTGAAGCTACTTCCCGTCATTGAATTGATATTAGTGATTAGTCTTTGACGGGCTGATGGTTCGTTCGCGTTGTTTTTTTTCCAGCCGAGGTTGCCGCTGGTGTAAACAATGTAATTTCGACTCGAGAACTCGGAGGGTTTCTCGGCGCGGGACAGCAATCGAGCGAGTCGTGAGAGAGTTAGTCGGAATGGAGGAGAAGAAGAAGCGGGAGAGAATGACATGGTTTTGCAAACAATTGTCATTGGAAGTGTACATCGCTAGAAACAGTCGACAGCGCACGACGGACTAGGAAAGAAAAGTACCACTGCATGCTCTACACGCGCGATGCCAGTCGCCCCGTATCATGATCTCATACCTCATACCATCATAAAGCTATGGAATCAGACCCTACCTCTTCTCTTGCGGGTAGTATGCCGGCTGTCCCTCGAGGCTCTCACCAACACCCGTCCGATAGCTAGGCGGCGGGCCTCCAAAGCTCACCTGACCACCAGGCGCTGCGCTACCACTCTGGTTGGGAGGAGCATTATTGTTCGATGCGCCCATGCCCAAGTCGCCTGGTGTGACAGTGCCGCCATCGCCTCCACCAACAAGCACAGTCTGCTCATTGCCCTTCTTATCCTTGACTTTACCGACAACCATGCCCTTGGCTACAGACTTGATAATGGCTTTCCTGCTCACGCCAGTTACATCAATGTACACCAGGCCGACGTTCTTGACGCCGCCAGCGAGGTTGGTCGTGATTTGTCCTGCTTCGGCGCCGTATTTGTGACCGACAGCTGCAGAGGCGGCTGCACCACTGCTTGTCAAGAGTTGCTTGCCAGAGTGCGATATGCCGTCTGCAACTGTGGAGAAGGCGATCAAGCTCTTGTTCAGCAGTCCGGGTTTGTAGTTTGTGTTTGGTGTGCCATCTGGGTTCACACTCTTGGCGTGTGTCTTCTTGTGGCCTGCCATTCCCGCCGCAGCGTTTTGAGCGTACTTTGTAAGCTGGCCTACAGTCTTGGCCGAGTAGCCAGCGACACCGGTCGTGAGAGTGTTGATCTTGCGGACGCGCTCGTGGGTCGCGGGCTTGAAGACCATGGGCTTCTCGTTGGGCTTGGTCTTGTTGATAAAGTTCTCCGCACCAGACACCATCATGTTACTGATGTAGCTGGAGCCGGTGACGACGAGGCGAGATGCGGCAGCGGCATTCTGTACAAGGCCGGAGTCTTTGTAGGCGGGATGGCGGGCCATCTCGAGGTAGTCTTCTTCGAGCGGGCGGATGTCGATGCGCTTGCCGTCTGGGGAGACGACGATTTCAACGGGATCTTTGCCTGTGTTAGCATGAGCGATATGCGTACGCGCGAAAAGGGTTCAAACAACATACTCTTGGAGCCCTGCTTCAGTGCTGGGTCGGCGTGGATCATGGCACCCTCAGCCAGCTCACCAACAACGCTACCATTCTCCTCGTCGACCAGAACGACCTCGCCATTGTTGCCGCTGCCTACGTAACCCTCGCCTGGTCGGTAGTCCTGGGGGTTGTATGCCTTGACGTCACCCTTGCCCTTCTCGTGCTGGGGAGCCTGCGCACGCTCGAGGAAGGCTGTGCACTGCGCCAAGATAGTCTCGAAGGTGTCGACGTCCTCCTGCGTGACCGAAGTCGAGCCCTTGCCAATTGGCGGGAACTCAATGCGTGTGAAGGCGCCGCTCTCTGGGCCCAAGTCCCATCGCGGTATCAGGTAGCTGCGCGGCGGTTGGTGGTAGATCTGCGTCGTCGCGGGGAGTGGGAGGTCGAGCTCAGGAGGCAGGTTCAGGTGGAGGTAGAAGTCTTCTTCGGGCGCTTCGTTCTGGCCGCGCGTGTTGCTGAGGTCTGCAAAGGGCGAGTTGGTAGGGACCATTAGCAGCGAGAGCGTCTGCGGCCCTGAGGGTGTGAGGGGGCTCTCTTCTCCCTGCTGGATGTGGTAGGCCTTGATGCCTCCGACCGTGTAGAGCAATCGAGGATCTCCATGGCCGCTCATGCTTGCGATATGTGTCTCGCGGGGTATCGAGCTTGGTTGGTGGGTGGGAACAAAGACAGAGGAGCAATTAGGCGTCTCTCGAGGGGTATAAGCAGGAGGGGGTATCTTCTATTTTGGTGTGCGAGTGCAGAAGCAGCGACCTTTTTATGGAATGCAAGCGACAGGGAGTCGACTGCCCATCTGCAACCTGCTCGAGTTTCGGCGCTTGCAGGTTACGTCAGAATGCCTGTCGCATAGCCCACGGAGAGCTCTAGAGCATGGCGAATCATGGAACATGTGGCTGTGCAACTGCGCCACCCATGATCAACTCTACGTTGCGCGTGTAAAGATACATACGGTCGTTTCTCCGCTTTCGCGCCATTCGCGTACCATCTTTGCCCCTTCACATGCTAGTCACTTGATATGTGCGAACGACGCTGGCCTCGTGCTGAAGATCTGGTGCTTGTATGCGCCTCCGAACGCGTCATCCGAGGTCTTGTCGTGGGTTTGGCACTTCTTCTCGATAGTCCCATGGATCCATCGCGTAGTGTTTGGTGAAGCTAATATTCTTTCTACAATGACGGCGTCAGCAGCTTTCGTCATCTAGCTATTGCGGTTAGCCCCACCTAGCTTCCGCTTTGTATCCCCACACCTATCTCGTGGAGCTCCAACTTCTGCTTAACTTTCGTCGCGCTTTACACCCTAGATCACATATTGGGAATGCGTTTGTAAGGCACTTTATAGGCACGATGCTGAACAAACACGAAGATCTGTTGCCCAAAGAGATTTATTGGCTGCTTCAAGAGGCGGAGAGCTATATCAGCAACCACAGGATGCATCGCTTGCGACTGTAAACTGCGCGACATCAGCATCATTACCGTGGTTCGCGTATGTCACAGAGAATAGGCTAGAGACTCGACGCGCAGACACTGCCGTGGGTGTCGAGACGCGTTAGGAGAAACGACGCGGTGAGTAAGTTTTCCTGTGAAGTCGCTCGAGGATCGGCTCACTTGCGTGATAGTGGACTTGAGCTTCAGTCGCACTATAGGCACCGAGTGCTGGTTATAGTTCACAATCTCGGGAGCGGATTCACACACACTCTCGGTCCGTGCGCTCGTTCCTGCCTATATAGTATACCAAGCCTCACCTATCAACTTTCCATTGCCGCTCAACCCACCGATCGTACTTTCAACACTGCAATCAATCGATCAATTCCAACGCTATGCAGACTCAAGCTAGGTCCTCTCCCACGGACCCATCCGAGGTGTCGTTTCTCACTACGCTACCCCCGGAGATTCGCAATCAGGTGTACGGATACCTGTTCAAACGCGAAGATTCAGTTCTACTTCATAATGCGCATGCTTTTCATCTGCCATGTCGGGACCTGGAGAATTACCACAGTGGCCTACAGCAATACTATGACGCATATGAGGCTGAAATTGGAACTGACGAAGAGTTCTGGCCTGACTTGCACCAGGGACTCGGCCTGATGTTATCTTGTCGCCAAGTATATCAGGAAGCCTCTGGGATTATGTACGGCGGAAACACGTTTGTCTTCTCCAGGATTCTGACACGTCACGACTACCGCATCGGCACGGATCACAAGCACCAAGAATATCTCCAAATCAACTACGCTGGTCAATGGCTGACAAACATTGGACCGCAAATCTTCCGTCTCACGAAAGTCGTCATTGATGTCGACGCCATGTGTGCGTGGTACGGATGCCACGGTGATTACGAGCTGATTGATTTGCTGCCTATATTACGTATTGTATGGGAACATCCCGATCTCAGCAAGGTCATCAAATTCGAGAACACTGGCAGAACGCTGGAAGGTCAGCAGATTCTCAGGGCGGCGGCCACTGACGGAGCGATTCTACTCAACAACTTGCTTACAACTCTTGCCGTACAAGACGTCCTCGACCTCCGAAAGTATTGCTTTTCCCGTCGCCTTATTCATTCGGTCAACGTTGAGTTGAGTTTGGATCGGGTAGGACAGGGTTGCATACGTATGAACCTTGGAGGAGGGGTATTCTGGCCGTTCCTTGCATTAGACGAAGGCAGAACAGTCCAATGGAAGGCGCAGAAGAAGCGCCGCTCATTCGAAATTCTACCAGAAGACGTGCGAGAGCGCATCGCAGGATTGCTGCTGCATAACCCAGATGGAATTACCATTGACTTGACTAAGCACACTATGCATGGTTTCGACTCCAGTCTCTCCCAGTCAGGCTTGCTCGACGTGTACGATCTATCGAGACTTGCAATGCGCTTGAACAACATCACATTGAAGTTGACTAGCGATCAAGCCATCACAGATTTTGGAAAATTCGAGAAGGTGAATGATTTCATGATCATGCGTGGCGGTAATGAAGGGTTCTATGGAATGGCCGAACACTTGAGAAAATACAACACACAAACCATCATACTGGAGATCGCGCCTGCAGAGGTGATTGCTCTCTCGGCTGTCCGAGTCAACATCAATCATTTGATGTATTATTTAACCTATCCGCACTTCCATCCTGAATCCATCATCCGTTTGACGCTCACTCCGCCTCCAAGTACCGGCGCACCCCAACAAATCACTACAATCTCGATGAAAAAGCTACAGCGACAACTCTTTCTCCTCCTCTCCGATATCATACAAGAGACAATCGAAGAGCATACCGAGTCCCTAAAAACGAGCACAAACTTCGCCCCAGCTCTTTCCAATCAGATGAATCCTTATTGCGACTTCTGGATCGACGGTTACGGCAAGCTTCTCCATGCTGTCTTTGAAGAAGACAAGACTACGGTAAACTTCAGATATGGCAAGCTCAGCATGAAGGAGTTAGGAGTTCTGGGGTACAGTAGGGCTGCTGGTCTGGAATCGATGGTTGAAGCGTATGTGTTAGAGAGCGAAATGGAAGACACTGATTTCTATTATCAAAAGGTTATACTTCGTTGGGGATGGCTGAGGTGGCAGTTATATGGTGATTGGAAGGCACCAGCACCGCCGGGTATGAGAAAGTTGGCGCCGTAATCGTAGATGATTGCCCTCAAGATAATAATTGCAACAGGGATTTGGGGTTAGATCGTGTGTTTGCTCTTTGAACAGGATCAAGTATAAGAGTGTAGATGCCAGATGTAATGAGTCGACTGCAAGACAAGAGGAAGTAAGCGTGGAAGAGGTAGTCCGACATGGATTCTCCGTCGCCTTCTATTGTTAGGAGAACGCTTTGCAGCGTTTCGGTAAACACTTCTGGTTGGTTCGTACTCGGTGGGGGCGAGACCACACAGCGAATGAGAACTTCTAACTTTGCTTTTCTGAAAGTGGTGTAACTCAGCCGTCCTGCAGTTCAGCCTTCCTGCAGTTCAGCCTTCCTGCAGCTCAGCTCCCTGCAGTTCAGCCTTCGAAACATTTAAGACAAAGTCAGCTCGCGTAATGTTTTCGTAGTAGTTCAATAATCTCCCCGCCGGTTCTTGAATGCAACATTGCGCCTTCCGTTTATATCTCACCTAATCCCACTTCCTATTTACCTAACTCCTCTGGCTACCTACATCATGCGGTCTTACCATATATTCCGTAGCTGGGCCCTGGAAGCTCTTACTGTTGCTCTTGCGATTATTCTCATTGCCTTGATTTCGGGCGTTTTGGCATTCTACAATGGCAAGCCGGTACCGAACTGGGGTGACAACTTAAACCTCAACGCTCTTCTTGCGCTACTTTCAACAATGCTTCGAGCTCTACTTGTCATCATCGTGGCTCAAATCATATCGCAAAGGAAATGGGACTGGTACAGCGTCAAAGAACCCCGACCATTAGCAGACCTACAGCAATTCGATTACGGTAGCCGAGGAGCATACGGCGCGATGCTTCTAGTACCGACTGTTCTGTTTAAGGACTATATAACACTTACGGCGACACTCGTGTTACTCACGTCATTTTTGGTGGGGCCTTGCGTCCAGCAAGCCAGCGGCATAGCACCATGCTCGGTCCCTGGCTCGAAAATCAGCGCGTCGCTCCCTTTCCCGCATCGGGTACCAGGAGATGGAATGGTCTTCCCGGAATCGGGTATCCCCCAGCCAGAAATTATTGCCGGAATCATATCGAGTGTCGTATCGCCCAACGGAATCGAGAACCAGGTCAACATGACTTGTCCCACGGGAAATTGTACTTTTGGTGATTTGATTTCTGGGCGCTCTCAGGACACAATCTTCAACGACGATAACCGCACTGCGCATTCGACTGTTGCAATGTGCAACACGTGTACGGATGTGACGTCCCTTGTGCTACAAGCAGGAATACCGACTTCAGACCATCCTTCGTTGGCGTTCCTCAAATTGCCTAACGGATTAAATTTCTCAACAATTTCTCTCAACCTTTCTATGTCTACGATGAGGCCAACTCCAGACCTTACTTGGATGGGAGGTTTACTAACAGATAGTGCCAGAGAGGCATCCAGATGGGCATATGTCAACGCAACCTTCGTAACTTCATTCAATCTTCCCATCACTGCATCTGTTTGCAGTCTGTACCCGTGCATGCGTACGTACAGTAGCATTGTCAAAGACAACCAGTTGCATGAGGAAGAGACGCAGTCTAACATTATGCGCATCGATTCAGCTACCCGCAGTGTATACTTTGATGAGAACAAAACTGCTCATTACAACTTTGAGGGGAATATCGAAACCTTCAACGCCCACACGAACAACAATCTCAGTTATGCATCAATAAAAGAGCCCTGCCAAGTAGGCGAACGTACCTTCTACGTCGGGGATAAATTGCCTGAGGATATCATGAACAAGACAGCGAATCTATCTCTACTTGACTTCGGTCAAGAGAAAACTACCTCTTTCAACGTCACTTGGCCCAAGCAGTGCGTCTATCGGCAAGATGCGAAGTTTGTTAAGGCAATCGCCACGGTCATGAACGCTGATATCTTCGACGGTTTCTGTGACGAATATCGGATCTGCACCAAGAATGAGCCTCCTTATGACTCTTACATGTCCAATGTAGGTGCGGGTTCAATACTCCAATCGCTGACTACGAAAATAACAACCCATGACATGGTCACGAGCATGTTCGATTCTATCGCAAGTGCCATGACCAACAGATTTCGCTTTCAATACGGCATTTCGGCCCAAGACGTAGACTTAGTTCAAGGGAAAGCATGGGAAACTAAAGTCTGTGTTTCAATGCGCATAAAATGGCTACTCCTTCCCATCGGCCTTACTTCCGTCACATTCATCCTCTCCATGTGGACGATCATCACAAACTGGCGACGTCGGCACAGTATACCGATTTGGAAAGAAAGCATCCTGCCGCTACTTTTTTACGGCCAGGATATCGCACCACGAGACGCCAAAGCTTTGCCGATACAGCCTTCTGGCAAAGATACGGGTGGTGACCAGGTGGAAGGGCTGATGGAAGCAAGTACGATGGTGGCTGCTAGCCGTAAGATCATGGTGACTTTCCGGTTTGATGACGGGAAGACGCACGATACGGACGATCAGGTAATGAGTTCAACTGTGTCGTTGCTAGATCAAGACAGCACTCCGCTAAGGAGACAAGATAGTCGTGTCAGTTCTATGGTCGAATTTTGATGCTCATCATGATAGTAGCATAAAGCCTGAATAAGATACCCGTGAGGTAGTATACAAATCTCAATACAGAACAGCGCAAAGGCATCAAGTATGCGTACGATATCATCGACAACACACAAGCGCATCTCTAAGGCCACCCTAGAAGACCAAGTGTAAGACCTTGCGAGGATTTAAGCTGCTCTTTCTTAGCCTTCAACTCCTCAACATCCCAGTTCGACCAGACAAACTTTCCCTTCAAGAATTCTGCCTCGGGGCTGACGATCCAAACTGCAAAGGACGCTGGTAGTTCGACTACACCATATGTTAGCACAGGTTCGGCCTCACTCCAATACAAAAAAGACTGGACAACTCACTGTCATCAAATTCGAACTCCATACCAAGCTCGGAGCTTTTCTGAAACATCTCTGTCTGCACAACACCAGGGTGAATGTTGTGGACCCGGACATCCGGGTTCTCGAAGGCGAAATACTCCATCAACCTAGCGGCTGCCATTTTGCTTACTGCGTACCCGCTGTTTGCAGGCATGGGCTCAATGTGGCATCCGCCGGTTGATACATGCACGAATGTCGGTTTCTCCGCGGCGCACTGGAGGAAAGATTTGGTAAGATTCAGGGTGCCTTTGACATTGATTGTCATCCCCCTGAACCATTCCTCGGTATCTGCTTGCGCGATGGGTTTCGTATCCGGTAAGTAACCTGCGTTACCAATAACTATATCGATCTTGCCCAAGGCTTTAGAAGCGCCCTCAAATGCTTTGCTGACCGCTTCGGTATCAGCGATATCAGCAATCTCTGCGTGAACTGTCACGCCAGCATGGTCTCCCTCTATCTCCTTCTTGGTCTTCTCGAGGCTGCCAACAGTTCGTCCAAGGATAGCGATCTTCTTGCATCCAGAAGTTGCGAATGCATGGGCTATGCGACATCCAATACCAGAACCACCGCCTGTGATAAGAACAACCTTTCCTGATGTGGAGAGCTCAGGACGAGAAGGGTCAATCCCGGCATAGGAGCCTCTGTGGAATGTCTTTGTGTAAGGTGGAAAGGCCATTATTGTTGAAAACCTAGGTATGATTTGGTCGGTAATTTGCTTGAGGAACGAGATCGGTCCGTTCAATGTTGAGTAATGACTCAAGGACTCCTGTGAAGCACATGTATATGTATAGACAGATTGGTTTAGGATAGTTCTACAAGTAAGCGGAGCTAGCTGGCCTTAACTCCAGAAGCATTGGGCGGAAGTCTAGTCATTTCTAATCGCCGTTCAATCGCCGTGCTACGTCAACCAGCAAAGAGAATTTTGCTTGCTCGAATGTAGATCGAAACCAAGCCACCCAAACATTATTCCAAGGGGCAAATCGTGTGTCATAGTCAGTCCATAGACCATGGAAGGAGTAGAATAGAGAACGCAGGGCACTAATTCACTAGTGAAGAATGCAGTGCTTCCAGAGACTAAGAACACTAGGGATCAAGATGGCAATGCTCGCTTTACAAAGGTAGATCAGACAGACAGTAAGGCAAGGTCTTGACTTGCACAACGGCGATACTTCGATCCTAGATCAGGTCACCTTGAGAGGTGCATTGCTATGCTAGCTAGCTTCTTGAGATGTCGCACGATGCCCAGGTGAGTGCTGAAAGCTCTGGCCTGTCGTCATTGGTCATCGAAGACACGCCAAGATCTATCCCCACAGCGGATGGCCAAGAATTATCCACTTGGGCTTGCCGGATGCCCAGGATACCAAACAACTAGCCACAATAGTGTTCGCTTGCATAACATTTGTCCTTGCGAGAACCGCTCTCGCTCTCGCTCTCGTTCGCGTCAACCAATGACCGTCGCCCTACAAAGTTCACAACTCCGGCGGACCCAAAGACCCATATCCATTCTCATATAGTCTCGGCAGCAGTGGATAGCTTGCTCAAAGCGATCGGCTTGTCCGTGCAGTCGGTGGTAAGAAAAAAAGCTACCACCTTGACCGTACACTCTAATTCCGGGCGGACTTTAGGTGTCCCCGAAGCTGGAAAGAAATTCGAATGTGATTCTACTGCAACATGGGCCTGCCAGATGTTACTTAGGTACGTATCGCGGAACGTTCAGAATCACTGATATACATGCACGCATCTGCTCGTTCTCAGAAAAGTCCTAACTCGCAATTATCTTCGTTCAAGTCTGCACAGCTATGTTATCGCAAAGTCTGGCTTTTTTACTCTTTGGAGGAGCACTCGTAACGTGTTCATCAACAGACAAGTTTGACACCCAACCAAACTTCGATGTTGCACTCGTTGACGTTGTCCCGACTGTTCCTACGTTCGAAAACCTTGCGATCCGAAAAACCGGCGAAGTCCTTGTCACTTCTGTTGCCTCTTCCTTGTTGTACCAAATCTCGCCCAACGCTAGCTACTTGCCTGTACCTGTTGCTGGAATACCCAATTTCACAGGTATACTAGGTATCGCCGAGCTACAGACGGATTTGTTTTACGTTGTTTCCTCCAACCTGACTGGAACCGCCTGTTCGAACGCGGTCTGGGAGATCGACCTGCGCAACTCTACCGTTACACCTTCTGGAGATGCCTCTCACCATGCAAAAGCATCTCTGATCAAGGAGTTTTGTACGGCACGACAACTAAACGGCCTGACTACTTTGTCCACGAACGATACCTCCAACCTTTTGATCTCCGACTCGGCGAACGGTACGGTGTACAAGCTGAACGTCAAAACCGGAGACTACAACATCGTCTTGGAAGAGCCAGAGTTTGATCCCCTTGATACGGGTATAAGTGTTGGCATCAACGGCATTCACGTTTACGATGAAGCACTATACTTCACAAGCCTAGACCAAGGGCTGTTTGCTAGGATCCCGATATCTCTTGAAACTGGCTGTGCTACTGGCGCGGTCGAGGTCCTCGCGACAAACATCACATACGGCGACGATTTCACGATCTCTCCTCAGGGTTCGCACGCTTGGATAGCTACAAACGGTCCTAACGAGATCGTCGAGGTCGACATTGCGAACAAAACCCAGCGTATAGCGGCTAGTTCTCCTTTCCTAGGATCTGCATCGTCGGTAGCATTTGGCTATTGGCAGTCAGAGAGGATTCTATATGTAACTGGTGGATTGGCTGTTGGAGTATCTTCTAACAACACTCGAGGTCATCTCGCCGCCGTTAGATTAGACTGAGATTAAGTTTGAAACTACCGTTATTAGAAGCAGAAGTCGAGGTTCGGTTCCCTTAGTTTGGGGCCGTCAGGTGGGCATTAGCTACGGAAGAGTATTACAGACTTTATATAGACTGTATGGGGTATATTTTGAGAACGGGAATAGCTGTTGCTGCAGGACCCTGCCACGCTATCGTGTCCGGAGACCAAATGGGCACGACTGCTCACAAGCACCACGAAGGGAGGTTTGTGAGCCATAGTCAAAAATTTATAATCTGTAATTGATCCAGTAGATTATGGTGAGAACGAGCGAAATGTTTGTTGTAGAATCGAGTCACTTGGGCAGGGAAAGCCATCATGTGCAACGGCGCTAATCCAGTGCGCCAAAGATGAGTGATGACATTAAGTCAGTTATATTTCCAACATCCTGCAGTTTTTCTCAGAGCATCGAGCTGCAGGTCTTCTGCAATCCATATGAGACCAGCATTCGTGGTAGTAGGGCTCAAGGCTACCTAGGGAGTGGCAGGCGCTTTCGCGACTCGGGCTTTCGCTACATAAACTTTCGCGACTCGGTCTCTCGCGACTTGGCTTCTTGCGACTTGGCTTCCCGAGAATGGGGTTCTCGCGACTTGGCCTTTCGCGATTCGGGCTTTTGCGACTTGGGCTTTACGTCACAACAAGCACCCTGAAGTAGATGCGAAGGGTAGATAACGATGGGATAGCTCATACAACCAAACCTTAGTACTTGAACTATCTTTGTTGTTGATTTGTTACTCTACACACTAATGTTGATCCAAAGCGGACAAACCATGCCTTTTCTTTTAAGCACGACTACATGGCTTCTCATAGCTAGCATCATTTTCCTATCGATTGTATGATACTATCTATCGAGAAGAGAGATAACTGTTCTAACGGCGAGTATCTAGACAATTACCAAGGGTTTATGGAATCCTCTTTCGCGCGTTCCTGGCCCCTGGTATTCGCGTTGGACGTCGGCGGTTCTAACCTACCACTGGCTTTATGGAAACCAATCCGCTTACATTCACATGCTTCACGAAAGATATGGTTTGTAGATCAAATTCGAAGCCCACGGATATGTAGCTTACTTGTGACTCTAGGCAAAGTTGTGCGCATTAGTCCTCGCGAAGTTGACATTGCCTCCGTCTCTGGGGCCAAACAGATACACTCTTTCAAGGACCCTTTTCTGAAATCAGAGTTGTATGAGCGGCTGAAAGGTGGGAACGGGTCCCACAACGTTTTCAGTACTCGAGATGTTGATTTTCATTCCCGGAATCGACGCCTTCTATCTGCACCGCTCTCAGAATCCAACTTGAAGGATGTAGAACATGTCGCGAAAGCACGAGCTGATCTAGCTGTCGAAAAGATTGGTCTGGAGATGCAGAAGCGTGGTGCAGCAGACGTGTTAAAGTGGTGGACATTTTTCACAACTGATGTCATTGGAGAATTAACCTTCGGTGACAGTTTCCGTATGCTGGAACAAAGCAAGGTGAAGACCTTTTTTGTTGGATGCCAGATCTAGATTGCTAACACATCACTAGGAAAACCAATACACGCAAGATCTTCGTGCGAATGCTACCTTCGACAGCGTTCGCTTAGCCTTCCCCTCCATCGTAAAGTTGGCTTCGTACGTCCCGCTACCATTCTTCTCTCAAGCTCACAAAGCAACACAGCGCATGGTATCTTACGCTGAAGAATCTATTCATCGCTACAAGACTACCATGGAAGCCGAACCACAGAATCCGAAACCTACCTTGTTTACAAAGCTTGTCAAGGCAGTCGGAGAGAGCATGCCCGAAGCTGAAATGATATCAAACGCGCAAGCTTACATAACAGCTGGAAGCGAGACGACTTCAGTTACTATGACCTATCTCACATGGTCCGTTTGTCGAGATGATTCGATTAAGGCAAGACTTCTTGGGGAAATTAAATCTTTGCCCGTTGACTACAATGACCAAGAACTGAAGGCGTTGCCGTACCTGTCTCAAGTCATCCAGGAGACTTTGAGAGTCTTTGGTTCCGCGCCGGCCCCTTTACCAAGAGACATTCCAAAGGGCGGAGCTCACGTTGATGGGTATTGGATGCCTGGCGGTACTGTTGTGCAGACCCAGTCGTACAGTATGCATAGAGATGCAAGCATATACCCCAATCCCGAGACGTAAGTTAGGCTCCAACACCATGATCGAGAACCAGGAGATAACGTGAGACTAGATTCGATCCTTCGAGATGGGAGTCACCTACAAAAGAGATGAAAGACGCCTGGATGCCATTTGGTGCTGGTGCTCGAGGTATACCACCTACCCTCATTTACTCCTTAACCATAATCGCTGATAACAGTAGTCTGTATTGGACTGAATCTGGCGCAAATGGAGCTTCGTGCGGCTACTGTAAGGTTTTTCAAACGCTTTCCAAACGCTAGAGTATCGACCTTACATGGATTTACCGACAAGGAAATGGAGCAAGTCGTTTATTTCATTATGTACCCTCGAGGTAAACGATGTCTTATAACCAGTAGCTAGAATAGTGACTCATCAAAACCTGTACTGTTACAGAATAGTGTTCACCTAAAAGTGACTACTACGTGGAAGCAAACCACCCCTTCCCCTCAAAGAAGAACGTCTTCGCTAAGGATTTCACGACACCAGCAAAGGCCAGCGACACGCAGAAAAGCCTGATAGTAGTCACACATGTAGAATTAAATAGGACACGAAAGCCACCTGCTATCTCCAATCATGACTGATTTGAAGTCACTGCCGAGATTCCTGAAAGACAGCGGGCGCCTCGGTAATGCTTCAAGACACAGTAGATCTCCTTGGCTGTCGACTTCAGACTACTAGTGAGAGTACGTATCTTCTTGGCTCTCGGCCTTCGGGCTCAGGCATTGAGCGAGAGGGTGTGACGTAGCGATCTCGGAACAATTCTGACTATTTAGTCGTCGACATATCCTGTGAAAAGGAACAGATACAGCCTTCCAACAGTTCGAACTGCTTCCATCCAATTTCCCAAATCATCGCCGCGCTTCAACCAACATGCTTATCTTGATCGCTGGGATCACCGGCCTTGTCGGTCTCCCTTGTGCAAAGGCTGCGATTGCTCGGGGACACAAGGTCAGAGGTCTAGCTCGCAGTGCTAGGAAGCTTCCGAAGGAAGTACACGATCAGCTCGAAGGCTTTGAGCCCATGGTTGGCCTGCACGATATTGCTGCAATGGATAAGGCCGTTGCGGGCGTCGATGCCATCATTTGCGCTTTGGCCGGTTTACCCGAAATGTTCTTAGAAACGCAACTGTTGCTTTTGCGAGCAGCTGAGCGTGCCGGTGTTAAGGTGAGATATACAACACAATGTTGAGAACTAGACTGATTAGGGCCCATCCAGATTTTCCATGCCAGCTCCTGGAACTACGATTGGAACCTCTCACCTGGAAGTCATGAAATCTACGACATAATTAAAGCTTTCGCTCACCAGGCCGAATTGACCTCGACGATCAAGCCTATTTACATGTTTACCGGCGCGATCGTGGAGTGGTATTTCAGGAATAGCCCTCGCGATTGGGACCCAAAATCGAAGACGTTCAATTTTTACGGGCCGTCGACGTTTCAAACGCGCTACACTACGGCTGATAACATTGCCGACTACACGCTCGAGGCAATCACCGCTCCGGATGCGGCCAAAGGAGGGTTCGTTTGCGTCCAGAGCTTTCAGGCCTCGCCGGAAGACATTGCCAGTGCGTACAAAGCGGCAACGGGTGGCCGTGGGCATGTCACTCTCAACTGTTTAGGAACGATTGAGGATGCAAAGGCAAAATTGGACGATGCGAGAGCCAAGTACGAGAAGAAAGAGTGGTACGAGTATATATGGTATTGTTATCAGGTCCATATTCCGAGTCGGTCCTGGGATTTTGAGCCAGTGGATGTTGCTCGATTTCCTAATGTCAAGCAAACCAGCTTGGAAGATTTCTTCCGCCAGAACCCAGATGTTTAAGTAGAGATGATGTATCATCTAATAAATCGCTCGCGACTAAGCCGTACTAGGCGGAATACAAGACCATTTATCCAGTCGCTCCGATCTAGGTAGTGTAGACATATGAACATTGTGGATTTTCATTCGATGCACTTTTCTTCCAAGTCGTGGGATGCTTCGTGGGTTTCCTTGGGCTTCTGCCACGCGCCTCTGCTGCGCTCGATTCTTTGATCGCCTCTTTACGGCCGTACGATGTCGACCTATACGGCACCGTGGTCTTCAGATCTCCACAGTATGCGTCCTACGTGGAATCCATCGCGTTATGGTAACGATGGTAGAACCTTTATTTCCCCCTTTTTGAGGAGTATGCTGTCTAGAACTCAAAGACACAGCACCTTCTTATGGATGGATCCGGAAAGCACTTTGTGAGAGCGGTCGTCTCAATACGGCCTCGAAAAGATTACTCTAGTCTCTGAATGAGGGTAGTACTCTGGTATCTCCATCCCCTGGGGTGAGCGCCATGTTGTGTTCCCTTGTCCACCTTGCCGTGAGCCGCTGATCTGCAAATCGATACTGACATCTGTTGGAGGTAGTACGGATTCTTTTCGGGGATGGCGCCCGATGTGGAGTTATTCAGCATTGATCCATCTTGTAGTTGGTAGATTATCGGAACCGAGCACCTCCACCTTCTTTTCGATGTAGCCTGAATTGTATAATGACCATATCGTCTTTCAGTCCGTGATTGGTGGAAATAGCGCAGTTCTGGTCGCACAGATAAGAGCATACGTGCAGCTTGTGGCTATCATGCATGGGGCCAACACGCATACGTCTCCACCCTATTGATCCTTCAGCCTCATGCTCGCGTAACGTGAGAGACGCGTCGGCCACGAACCTCCTTCTCATTTCAACTACAACTGCGGGTGAACAGCCTTCCGACGTATTCCAAATGTTTCGAGTTCGACGTGTGTAAAGGCCAACAGCATGGCCTCAAAGGCCCCGACAAAGACAATAGCGCGCAGGAAGCGCGACTACGGAGCAGCAGTTTTGACAATCCTCATGTAATGATCTGGTAGCTGTGAGTAAACAATACTGACTTTACGTAGAAAGGAAGTTGCCGCGGCTGCCAACGCGACATATCTTAAAGCCAATGCGGCATTCCTCGAAGCCAGACGGCGTCCTGCGAGCGTAACGCGACCGCAACTCAAGCTTTTCGACTACTGGATGATAACCATCCGCATCGTCGCCACTGGCATCATTACTGCCGGAATCACACTTGGAGCAACGCGCACATACATCTCCATAGGCCTCAGTCGTGTGTTCGGTGAAGAAGTGGACGCGGATCTCAAGCTAGCCTTCCTCGGCTTCTTCAATAAAAGTCTGGACGTGATCCTGGTGAGCTCTCTGGAGTACATGGCGTCTTTTCTTCTCACAGTCTGGATGGCGCGAGCTCCTGCTGTTGTAGGCGATAGACACGGTGCGACGTACAATGACTTTGGATTGAAGGATGAGTTGACGAAGCCTTGGATGACTGTTGCCAGCTTCATCACAAGGGGCCGGAGGTCGAGTTGGAGATGGAGCTGGAGAAGCGTATTTCGTTTGTTTCTTTGTCTTTGCGTATCTGTCTCGGTCATGCTGCAAGGTCTCGCTATCAACACTGTTGCGATACCGAAGAAGCGATGGTACCCTAACTTGCAAGCGAAATGGGGAACGACGCCAGGCGATCGAAAAATTATGCATATCGAGTACCCCAAAGTCCTATTGCAAGGCGTGGACTGGGGAAATATGGTCGGTGTCGGTCAGTCAAACATCGGAGGGGAAGGCTACCCTCTATGGGACTGGGCGCTTGGTATGTCTGCTTCTCTTACTTTTGTCGGCTTAACGCATATGGTGTCAACGGTTAGAGAAAGTCAGAAAGGTTGGCGACATGTTTACGATTACCGTTTGGACGGAGATTCATGGAAGCGCTGGACTGCGCTCAATACCGATTTCGGTCGTTCCAATGGAGTAGTCGAGACGGTATCAGCGGACGATGGGCAGATAACGAATATCTACGACTGGCTCAAGAAGACGAGACATCAACCGACATCTTCATCTATTGGCTGGACCGGTAACTTGACGCTAGTGCTGCCAGTGCTCAATACAGTCTGCACCCCAATGGTCTCCTCAAGTTCGGAGGGTTCGATCGACGTTCAGCCGCCAGCTGAGAATGACGCGTCTGGAGCAGTAATCTCAATCGACCTTGGACCAGTCTCTTCCTTAGGCTTTACTGGCGCCGTGTGTTCCAGCACCTTTCGGCATGGAAAGTACGCGGTCAGTGTGTGGATTGTTGATAGTGAAAGCCCTGATCTCAGCTTCAACGGGTATGGTACTCAATGGCATCAAAACATCGTGTACGAACCAGCAACTACAAGCGATTTGGATGTTGCCCGTGGTGTGGGGGGTCAGGCGCACGACATCCTTCCGAGACTTGGGCCTTTGGTCCCTTCGACAGGACTGCTACCCCAATTTCTGCTCATGAGCCGCAATATGCAGACCGCTGATCCGGTAGTCAATTCCGACGCCATGGGCCTGTCTATTATCGTTGGTGTACTGTTGCAGAATATTCTCAGCACGAGTAATAAGTACTGGTCTCCTCTCCCGTCGTCTCTGCCTGCTCGACCCGAGGAGAAAATCTCATCTTACCCTATTCAGTGGCAGCTGTATGGATCTAGTCCGCGTCTGAAATGGGAGTGGGCAGCGGTCGCCGTTCTCGTGATTGTGCTGCTGACTTTCTGCTTTGGCATGTATCAAACGTTGCGGTACTGGATGGCGCCGGGTCCGTGGGTGGAGCTTGACGGTATGATGATGATTGCGCAGCAAACTCCGCAGTTGGAAAGCATTGAAGATGAGAAGAAGGCACAGAAGAGGATGTACTCAGTGGAAAAAGACGGGAGTGGAGTGTTGATACTTAGAAGTGAAGCAGGATAGGAAAGGTGTCCCGCGTAATCGTACATGGTCGTCGTCCTCATGCAAGTCCTCGCTTGGTGGAGCCTTGATCCTCCTCATACGCCATACCTAAACTCGCGGACCTTCTTCTGGTAGTAATAAGTCGCCAACGCACCGGTCGCACCCAATGCGATCGGTACAGGTGCGCGTCCGCCCGTCTTCATGATGCGTGGAATAGCCGAACCTAGCAGCATGATACTGTTGCCAAGCGCGAGTTCAGTACCGTAGTCCTGATTCTGCTTGATGCGGTAACCTTCGATCGCAAGTCAGCTGATGTCACAAGCACATGTGCTGGAGTACTAACCTGCAAAAGCATACGAAGCACCTAATCCGAGTCCAGCGACAAGACTGGGTGTTGAGCGTGTTCGGAGAAAACCCGCGGTTCCTCCGACAGCCACTGCATCTTTCAGTCAGCTTCTGGATACACAGACCCCCTGCAGCACTTACACAAGCCTGCCAATGTGAAAGAAGGATGCTCAGCCATTGTTGAGTTTGATTGTCTTGATGAATAACGATGATTGGGTGATGTTGTGCTGATGACTGAGTCGGGTGATTGGAAAGCTGCGGGAGGAGCACGGACACGCCAAGCCATCATCACACGATCTATGACCTGGGTGATGGCGGAGGCAAGAACGAACAATGAGATTTCAATGTATTATATTTATTGTTGGGTATACTGGGTATCTAGTTGCTGATTTAGTAATGAAAAGAAGCTACTCGAATCGAGAGTAAGCTGCGGTTGTGACGAAAATTCCTGGTACCGCTTCTGCCAAACGCCCGAAACCAAAATCAATCTGTATCAAGGACATGTCTCATTCGTCGCCAATTTGTTGCGCAATGAAGCTCTTCCCATCGTC
>Ga0058698_10000622_pt1 | contig 18810 bp, 12 predicted proteins | sample AgamicAsSfe_FD_67288 | JGI IMG/M metagenome (GOLD analysis project Ga0058698, IMG submission 67288) | Agave microbial communities from Guanajuato, Mexico - As.Sf.e | ecosystem: Host-associated > Plants > Phyllosphere > Phylloplane/Leaf | place: Guanajuato, Mexico | collected 2012-05-30
ATCTGGAGTTTTGCTAAGCGCATCCCCCAGCGTTCGTGGGTAACGAATCGAAACATCGAATAGACAGCGCGTTTCGCCGTCGTCTATGCACGGAAACAGACACGATGCTGAACCAGGAAAGGACGAGTTGCGCGTGTAGGCATGCGGGTACCGTGCATCTCCATCCTCCAGCCCGACAAATTGTAGCGCGTCCCGGAAATCGTCCAGCTCGTATTCAATCTCCAGCTTCAGTGGCGCATAAAAGGTGCCCGGAGCGTCATCGGTCATACCAGCCTCCGAAGGCTTCACTTCCCGAATCTTGACTTTTTCAGGCACAGCAATAACCAGCTCATCTTCCCCGCCCTGTGTATGTCGCGCTATCCGCTCTTTTGCATAGTGGTATTGCTCGAGGCCGGTGCCGGGATATAGCGTCAGGCGCTGGTGAAGGTTCGAGTAGCTAAAGGCGGCCCTCTCTCCCTCGATCTTGATGCTCGTCGGCCTCAGTTGGCGGCAGTTCAGTGTAATATCCCGCAGTTGCGCTTGGTCGGGCTGTATGTCGAGTGTAGTAAGGCCTTTGACGCGGCGCGGTGCAAAACTGAAGTCGAGCTCGAGCTGCTGCTTCAACAGGGTGAAAGAGCCGCCCGACGAGGCGTCGTCCGCTACGTCGGCGAGCTCGTTGGGCGCCATGTTAGGCGACGCAGGCGATCCTGCTTCCGAGATTACGGCGGGTGGGTTGCGGTCAAGGTTTGTGGCGGGTGTTGACTGAGCCTTTGACTGCGATACGCGTAGATGTCCGGGAGTTCGCGACAATGGCCGCTACGCTAAGCGTTGGCCCGTGCGGCTAAAACTGGGGCGCCTGGTTCCGCGCTTCACTAAACGTCACTGCGACCCACTTCACAGACTGAGGATGTGAAATACATGAGCAACCAACGAACCTCAGCGTGTCTCCAGCTACAGTGAAACGTGAATAACTCCAGTATACCCTCGTCAACAGCCACTTAAGAAGACCCCCACGATCTCGCAACACACGATCCAGAAAGCAGTGATCAATACAAACATCCAGACGATTCCAGTCTACAAGACTAGAATGAGCCGAATGCTACTATAGCTACGTCTACTAACCTTCATCGATATGTGTCCCTAAAGCTGGCTCATTCTCTTTCAGACCAGTGAAGTCTCCTTGCACACCACACTACGCAACTACATCTCTAATCTGACTCCGGCCATTTCAAACGTCTTTCTCAATTCCGCTCTCCTTGCACCTCCCACTACGCAACTGCATCTCTAATCTGAATATAGATCAATACCGAGCAACAATGCGATTCTCAGATAGACGCGCGAGTCAGCGGGTACAATGCTTTTGTTACATTCAGTCAAGTTCGTTATAGCAGAGTCATACACCAATAGTACGGACAAACTAGTTTCGTGTCCCGCCGTTTCTTACCCTCTAGAGAGTCATACTTTTTGACACATTAAGTATCACAGGAGCAATATCACAGTAGCTGGACTCAGGAGATGCTCCTACCCGTCCTCTGACTGCGGCTCTTCGAAGACTCGTTTATTAGTGATGACTCTATGAGAGGGTATAGAAGCTTAAAGAACGATACCATGATGTCTCTCTAAACAACACAACCCAAATAGTCTTACATACTAAGACTCTACGTCGTACCTGCGGTGATTGCATCTACTACCCGTCGCCTCTCAACACACAAATCTCGTCATCGAAGTCTCCAAGAACACGATTCAAACTCCATAGATTCCACGATCGAAGATGTTGACTGATAATCCCTTCGACTCTCTGGCTGACGACTACGATGGTATTCGGCAGGAGAGATGTACACTCTATATACAACAGTGGCAAGGCTGGAACTATCACGCCGTCGTATACGATCTCATCATAAAATGTTGGAAGTATAAAGAGAAAGGTAACTGCAGCTATCCCGCAAGTCCCGAAAAAAGTGATATCAAGCCTCATCCCACTCGTGATCGTGTAGAAGGGATTTGCGAAGCCCACAAACCAAACACTTTGAACTTCAAGCCACCGGCACCGAAGCGGGAAGATGCCTATGAGGGATCGTAATGAATATTACAGAGGGTATGAATGGAAAGTAGACGGGGATCCAAATCATCAGGCTGAGGGGTTTGGCGTATGGTTCTAGGGATTTGGTGATCTTCACATGCCTGTGTTGATATGCACACTCATTTTGTACTCATACTCTCGCTTCCATCGACTCTTCTCGATAAATCTTCATAGCCTGTCCTTTGACTGCAGCTTCGTGAAGGATCATACATCACCCACAATGGTAAGAGTGGAGTACAAGAATGAGTCAAAGAAGCCAACGATTCGGATTTGTGAATTGTCAGTCTCCAGCATCGAACTCCCTTACCATGTCAGTACAGCCGGGCTCAGTACCGCACAATATTCCTCCTCCAGCACACCCACCGCCACGATGCATCATATGGGTCCGATATGCTAGCGGTTGCGGTCACGTAGAACTTGAGTATACACCTTCAAGATACTGCTGGACCTTTTATCAATATAGCGACTGTGGCTGTAAACAGCATCCCACGTACGAACAGCATCCAGACATACAACCTCTACCTGGTATATGCTCCACTTGTCCTATCACCGACAGCAGCCGAATTGATAAGTGGCAAAGGGACGAGAAATCTGATGACGGCAGGCCGAAGGATAAGAAGACTATCGCACAGACCCACAGGATGATGGCCAACGTGACGCTGTGCAGGTAGCGAGGACTTCTTTATTGACGATTTCTCTGATATACAAGTTTCAGGGAAGTTGCTATACCCCCTTTGTTACATTTCAGTTACATATTATACTTTGGTGCATGTTTGAGTCTGGACAAACATCGGTTTTAGCCAGTTGTTGTGAATGTCTTTTTTGTATTGAATTGACTAATTGCAAATATGTACCATATTCGTATGTTCTCTTAATGCGTTCAAGACAACGCTATCGCTATACTTTCTTGAGATCTTCATCACATACCACCCCCTCCCATCTACTCATCTTCGTAAACACGTTTCCTTAATCAAACCTCCTCCTCTTCATCCCAACTTCCAACCCCAGCGGCTTCCTCAAAAATCCCTCCCTAGTCTCCAACTCCCCCTGTCGAATCTCAAACTCATACCTCCTAAACACCGTCCCTACAATAAGCGCCAACTCCATCTCCGCAACATTCCTCCCCACACAAGCCCTCGGCCCGTAGCTGAACGGGATAAAAGCCGCCTTTTGTTTTTCCGTGACATTCTCCCAGCGCTCAGGTCGAAACACATCGGCATCTTCGCCCCAGATCTCTGTGGAGTGGTGAATGGTGTATGCGGGAACGGAAAGGACGGTTCCTTGGGGAAAGTGGTGGCCTAGGAGCGTTATACCAGGGCCAGGAGGAATAAGGCGAGGAAGACCGAGGGAAGATGTGCTGTGGATACGCATTGTCTCTTTTATGACGGCGTCTAGGTAGGGTAGATCTTTGACCTGGGCGTAGCTTGGTACGGCATCTGCATCTGGCAAGGCGTCGTCTAGTTCCTTTTGTAGCTTACGGACGACATCTGGGTGCTGGAGACAGTGGTAGAGAAGGGCACAGGAGGTGTTGGACGTGGTGTCTGAGCCAGCGATAAGTTGGGTTAGGGCTTCGGCTGTGAGTTCTTCGCGGCCGAGTTTCTGGCCGCTTTCGTCGCGACCTTCCATCAGGCGGGCCAAGAGGTCGACACGATCAGATGGTTTCTCGAGACGTGCATTTACGCGGGCGATTGCTATGCCGGCGAGGTCTTCGATGGCCTTCATACCTTGACTAAAGAAGGGGTCTGGGAGGTGTTTCGCGTAGGGCTTGATGGCAGGGAAACATCCGATGGTTCTAAATGTTGTTAGTCACTAGGATCGGATATGTAGGATTGCAGGGCATGATCTAGACATACCCACTGACTTCTCCTCTTCGGTTCAATACTTCGATAGCGGGAGCATATGTGATTTGCCCCGCCTTGCTAACCTCTGCCTCATCCTTGCCCTTGGCCAGCATACCGAATGGTTCCCCAAACGCCAAGTCTCCAATAACGTCGAAAGCCAGGTAGTTGAACCAGTGGAGCGCATCCATATGATACCATTCTCCCTTCTTTTCAGCGCTTTCCGCCCTTCGATCCCACTGCTTCTGCAGCTCTTCAAGGTTATGATGAATATACTGCTCAAACTGCAACACACTCTTGGCAGAAAAGGTGTGAGACACCGTCTTTCTCTTTCTCGTATGTTCCGCACGATCCCTCGTGTTGAACAAACCACGCCTGATCGACACAAAGGCGTCATAGTACTCGCTCTTTAGGAACCCGTTGCCATGACCGTAGATCTGAGGAATAGCGTCCGCATCCGCAATACTGACATGATGTGGTTGAAGGCGAACGAGTTTTCCGTATTTCTTGTGTGCTTCATGAACAGCGAGATAACGTTTCCCGCGCCGACATTGGTATAAGAGCCAGAGGTTTGTCCAGGCCGCTGGAAATGGAGCTGGGATGTCGCGGATCTGCCAGTTACGGAGGTAAGGCAGGATGTAGAAGATGACCGGGAGGAGGAGGATCGAATAGGGCGTCAACAGGAGCGTTGTTAAAGACATCTTAGGTGATCGTGAGAGAGCCGGAAGAAAGAAAGGAAGAGGACCTGAGCTCTTTATCCGTGTAGAACCACTTTCGCAGTAGCACCGAGCCCAGCGTACTTCGTCGAATCTCGTACAATGGGTGGAATGACTCGCCTCTAACCTCCTCTTCAACGTTTAGACATAGCCCTCTTATAGTCCCATGCCAGTGTTTCTCTACGCCCAGGGTTCACACGTGCGCTATGTTTCCCCACGCCAACACGAGACAAGCAGACGTCAGAACCATCTCGACTCCATCAGCAAAATCTCCTAATTGACCAATCGCACGCCTCCAAAAACCATTCCACCTAGCCGTGTCGAAGGTCCGAAGGTCTCCAAGCCGGAACGCTCTGGCGCTTGACCCCGCCTTCCTCTAGTGCGCCGAAGGTTCCCCGCGACGAAGCCATCGTCATCGGGAAGGCGACGCCAAGCAGCACCGTAGCCGATGAGGTGGATCATTGTCCGAGAGTTGTGCGTTGAATGTTCGATACCTCTGTTTCGGCGTGAGAAGACGGTTGTGAGATGTTAGATGGTGGAACCTCGTCGTTACCGATGTCTCTGCCGTGTGTGCCTGATGCGGTGTCACGTCGGAAAAGAGTGAAAATGCGCCGAGGATGGTCAGACAGATATCCCGCGGTCATGCTTAATTTAGCATCTTAGCAACCCAAATCTAACCACAAAACTATCCACATATTCATAAGCATATCTCACATTGATCGAGAAGACAAAACATTTTCATGGGGGTATTACATTAAGAAACAACGCTATCTACCTTAACGTCCTCCCGCTACAAATGTCCCATCAAAAGAGTCAGACAGGTAAAAGGTACCGCCTACTCGTACAGCAAAACGCCTTGTGGTATCATGCCTTCGACCATCCATCAATGTATCGTTATCCTAGCGTGTATATCATCCACCAACACGTTACTTAGTTGTTGTCATCATCGTCTGAGAAGAAGTTCAAGATGGCCTTGACCGCCATAGGGCCCAGCCCATGGGGTGGGTAACAGATGTAGCTTGGGTCATCGACTGCACCTAGCTTCTCACGGAACTCAGTCTTGTTTGTGAGCTTGAGCTCGGTCGCGATGGCGTGGTATGCGCGGCTGAGCACCTTGACACGAGTGCCCTTGACGTTGTGTCCCGGACTGAACTTCGAGCTAGCACCACCACCAAAGGTGACGCTGGTCGCACCACTGGCGGCGACTTGCTTGAGAGCATGCGTGACGATGTACTCAATCGAACCACCCGGTGCGCCGGGGAAATCGAGCGAGTACTTGACCTGCCAGCCATGATCAGGTGAGAGTTGGGCCATTGCGACGAACGCAGCGATGGTACCATCAGGCGTGTAGGCAATGTGATATTGACGATGCTCCTCATCCTGCCATGGGTGAATGTTGGTCAGATGGACCTGCTTGCCCTTGCGGTTGTTCAACCAGTCTGATACACGGGCATCAACCTTCTGCTTGACATCTGCCGGTGGTGGTGAGCCGAGAGCGTAGTCACTGATCTTGACACCCTCCTTCTCTGCGTGACGGATCTTGCGCTGAACGTCAGAGTCCTTGTCCGCAGGGTTGTGAACTGGGTCTACACGCTGCTCTCCAGTAACAGAGAATGTGCGCCAGTTGAACTTGGTTGCGAGAACCTCCTCTGTGGCAGATCCTACAAGAAGCCAGAGCGGCTTGAGGTTGCGCTCCTTCTTGATGTACTTGAGGTAACCAGCCATGGTCTTGAGATATTGAGACTCGTGGCAAAGAGGGTCACCAACAGTAATGGCGAAACCATCCTGAGGTACGAAGCCAACAGCTGCACCAGTGTTCTCGTCGCGCCAGATCTCTGTGCGAGGCTCCAGCCACGAGGTGTTTGTGGCATCACCGTAGTTGGCGATAAGCTTCTCGATAGGCTGTAGATCGATCTTGGCAACAGCACGATCCTGGCCTTCCCACGGAGGGTGCATAGTGCTTGCCTCAGGATGACGCAGCTGCTTGATGACTGGCCGCTCCGGTAAACTCTTGGGGTCGCGAGGGAACATAGAAGCATGACGGATGTTTCCGAGGTTCATCATCAACATGAGAATACGCTCAAGACCAATACCACCACCACCGTGGGGCGGTGCTCCCCACTGGAAGCCCTGGATGTACTCCTCCATGGAGCCGGGGTCAACCTTGAGCTTACGCATCTTCTCCAAGAGCAGGTTAGAGTCGTGAATACGCTGACCACCACTGAGAATCTCCTGGCCTCTGCAGAAGATATCGAAAGAGTTGGTAACAGTAGGATCGTTGGGATCGTTCATGGCGTAGAATGGGCGCGCATTGGCTGGGAACTTGTCTAGGATGTAGTAGTCGGTTCCAAGCTTCTGCTTGATGACACGACCAAGTTGCACCTCATCTCTGGTGCCTAGATCCTCGTTCACGTCAAGCTCGTTGCCATCGTCATCCCTCCAGCCAGACTCGTTTAGCATACGAACACCGTCAGCGAAGGGAATGATAGGTGTCTGGTCCAGCCAGACAAGGTCTTCGTGTGGAAAGTGTTTCTTGATAACCTCAATCTCAGGACGGTATTGCTCGTAGATGCCCTTGAAAATGGCCTTGAAGGTGCGGTCCAATACACGGAGGACTTCGTGGTAGTGCTCGTCAATCTGCATCTCCAGATCGAGACCAGTGTACTCGGTCAAATGACGGTAGGTGTTACTGTTTTCGGCACGGAAGACGGCACCGATCTCGTACACCTTGCCAAAGTCTGCGGAGATGGCCATTTGCTTGGCCAATTGAGGACTCTGTGCAAGGAACGCGCCACGACCGAAGTAGTCGATCTTGAACACGCTGGCACCCGACTCAGTGGCACCACCCTGCAGCTTGGGAGTGTGGATCTCGATGAAACCCTCCGAGTCGAGCTGATTACGGAAGAGTCTGCAGATACCGGACTGAATGCGGAAGATACCCTGAGATGCTGTTGTCCTCAAATCAATAACGCGGTTGTTCAAGCGTGTACGGTCTGCAATCTTGACACGCGTGTGGCCTTCCTTATGGTCTCCCTGTGCTAGCTCAGCATCAACCTCAGCCTGCGAGACCTCGGCCTCGTTGACATTGAAGGGAAGGTGGTCTGTGACGGCAGCCTCGACATGTAGGGCGTGGACGGAAACCTCGACGTCGTGAATGGTGGCACCGAGAACCTCGCCCTGCTTGGCCTTGGGCTCCTGCAGGATACCCTTGACCAGGACAATGGTCTCGGCGTCCAAGTGCTCAGCCCAGTACAGCATGTATTTTGAGATGTCGGCGTGCTCCAAGAGGACACCCTGGATAGTAGCGAGCTGTTGGCGGAACATCAAGAAGACGAACTTGGAGCTCATCTTCCTGAGGTGGTGGATACGGGCACGGAAGACAACCTCCTTGCCGACATCCTTTGCAGAGAAGTCCTGGATCTTGTGGCGGGGCTCATGCTTCCACTCTCCCGAGTAGGAGTTGGGGTGGATGACACCGTACTTGGACCTCTGCTCCGGGGTCAACTCAGCCAGGGCTTGTTGCTCCATCTCCTTCCTCCTGCGCTCCAGTTCTTGTTCCTTCTCCAAGTTCTGCTTGTGACGCTCCTCCTGCTGTGCCTGCTTCTCGTGTTTGCGCAGTTGGCCACGAGACATGGGCTCACCTTCGCGGTTGAGGGGAGCATCTTCGTCGCTCGAGTCGTTACCAATGTGCAGCTTCTCCTTGACGGCTCGCATGGGGCTGTGGGTGGAGAGGGAGCCGGAGCGCTGGTGGCTGGATGCGGACTTGTTGGTGCCAGTGCGGTTCGGGCTCTCGGTGCGGCGGTGGAGGATGCCGCTGAGGGAGCCGCGGGGCTGGTCGATGCTGGTCCTGCTGTCGGTGGGAGACGCAACGTCTCCGCGTTTGTGCTCGCCGCTTGGTCGGGAGCGACCTAGGGTGACGGAAGAGCGCGGCGTTGCGGCAGGCGACTGAGCGCGGCCATTGACGGAAGTGGGAGACTTGACGCCGCTGCTCTTCTCATCGTCCGAGGCCGACGACCCGTGGTGCCCGGGCTTTAGCTTCTCAAGCGCTTTCTTGAGGGAACTCATCGTGGCGGTGGTGCGAGAGCTTTGCCCGTGTTGTGCGTGGTTAGACTACCTGAGCGCAGAGTGGGGGCAAGCAGACGCGGGGGAATGCTCTTGCTGAGGGGGGGATGTGGAAGGTGTCTCTGGGCAAGGGAAAAAATAATTGCTATGGATATGCCAGCAAAGCCGAGGAGGCGCGAGTCTAACTATATCGTGGCTGGGAACGGCCTCTGGCGTGGTTGCCGATGCGAAGGTGAACGGGATATGACGTGACCCCCCCAGTATTTTGGCTACTGCAAAGGCAGCGTTTCACTTCAAGCCCTTCCTAGCGCCGAGCCAGTGCGCGATATCACCCGTGCGCACCCGTGACGTAGATGCTTGGGGATTGATCCGCTCTAGACCTTTGCCTGCTTGTAAGAGACGCCCTGAGAACCCGCGGAGGCCGAAGGCTGTAGGGGAGGTTAGCACGCAGAAGACATGGGCCATGGAGGGGTCAGTCACTGTTATCACCACAACCATTCCAACTGCTTTCATAGCCAAAGCTCAACAAGCCAGAGACGCAATAACTATGTGGATTCTGACAGGCTAGACAGGCTGCATGCACTGCTCTTTGTCTTCGCTGACGCATCCCGCACCTCTCTCCCAATCGGTAAAGCTTCTGTCTACGCCTATCTCTTTGCAGCAGAGCGAGCACTTGTATAGGCAATGAGATGCGAAGCTTTTCGAGCCAAGATCTTCAAGGCGGCCTTACCAGTCCACTCCAGCCACAAGCCGGGGACTTGTCAGCATCGAGAGCGGGCGATTGGGACACGCAGAGCCATCAGTCATGCTTCAGCTCGTGCTTCGGCCGCTCGGAGCTGGTGACTACGACATGTGAAAGATTAGTAGAAGGAAGAATTCTTGGCTCATGCTTGACTTGCCCTTCCGGCGGCGTGTCGGGTGAAACCGAGCCTAGTCGCTCCGATGGGGTTGATGGGTTTTGGCGAGTCGCATGGCATTCTGCCGGATGCGCATGAGCAGGCCTTGGAAGTGCACATCCAACGACCAACTATCTGCAGCGACCCTGACATTTCTTTGCAACACCATGTTTCCCTGAAAAACCTGTTGCTCTGCCGCCGCGTCACAAAGGGGGCGGCAACCATTGCGAAAGCGAGATGAATACCCAAGAATAACCGACAGCATCGACGATCGTTATGCGCAATAACAAGTTCTTGCCAGGCACGCTGTGTTCCTGGAGATCGCATTTCAGCATGCAAATCACTCAGCCCACTGCCGATATCCGCCTTTTCTCCCCCCACCATGACTTCTGCCGGCACATGGAATTCAGGGAAAGCGGGTTTTTACTTGAACTCATGTGCCACCCTACGCTTGGACTACGATGGTTGTTGTCTCAGCTATACTGTTAGACAGCTTTGGAGCGGCAGGTCCAGTCGTTCAACAACAGGATCTCGCCCTAATTAAGGGCGTCCCCACAAGCGAGATTTCGTCCCGCACGTGTCTTGTTATGGTGTCATAGCCTACAGATGGCTTGCCACGCTCACTCATACTACGCTTAGATGGTACTGGCAGTCCCTCGTTTTCAGGACGCCACTCTCTCTCTTTCCTCACGTATACGACAAGGTCGTATTTCAAATTGATGCTAGGACATGCGCTCTCTCTTTTACCGTCTAGCTTCTTTTGCTTCGCAAATACCATCTTCAGCATACGAAGTCTGGAAAAATAGCGGCTAACATGAGCACAAAATGAGAAAGTAGAAACGACCGTAATGTTGTTCTGTATAGGTAATTGTATACACAAACCGTCTTCTCCCCAGAGACGCCCACTGGACACCCACAAACCTGATGCCACGCCTCGTTTTCTACGACTTACCCAACACCCAAAGCTCTCCGTTGCTGCTCGTATCACTCGTCATGAACAGCCTTCCCTGGGAATCCCAAGCCAAACCTGCAGGTCTGAAGCAACCCGAGCTAAAACTTGGTCCATTGCCCTGGCACTTCTCCACAGCCGGATTGTAGAAGATGTCCTTGGCAGCTGTAGTACTAGTCAAAGGCTCAACTGGCGTATAATTCCCATCAGTACCGACTTTAAATTGCACGGCGACAAGCTTGAAACCGGTAACGGGATTGCGGTTCCAGCTACCGTGGTAAGTGATGTACATGGTGGTGCTGTCGGCATCGAACTTGCAATCGATGGGTGCGGAGTGCGGGAATAACGTCAGCTTGGGAGGTGTAGCCTTTTGAACGCAGGTGTCATCGTTCATGCTCGTGCTTGGTTGTTGGACGAAGAAGTCGCCGACTTTGAATGTCTTGTCGGTGAAGTCACTGGGTTTCCAGACCGTAAAGCAGGATGGATAGCCGTACCAGTTTTCATTGGGTTTGGTGACGTCTCCCATATAGTGGATCTTCTCGCCGGGGTTGTCTTGGTGTATGTCTTTTCCGTTGCGCTTGAAGTCGTCGCCGCTGTTCTCTACGCCCCAAAGCCTGTTACGATCATTAGTTCTCAACGCACATACTTCACCATGAGTGGTGCTTACATGTTGTTCTTATCAAAGCAGATTCCTACGTCATTACGTTGTCCATATCCAGCGTTGTATCCGCCAGACACATAGTTATACCCTCCGCTAGGGACCTTTGACAAGTCGAACACCTTGATGATGGCGCGGCCAGTCTTGGGATCCGACGTAGCAGAGTCAATATTTGCGTTGGATCCATGGGAGACCACCAGCAAGTTCGGGTTCTGTGGCGCAATGGCAAGAGTACGAGTCAGATGGGAGCCGCCATTGTACATGCCGGTGACGATAGTCGCTCTAGTACCCAGTGTACCCGCAGCGGCATCGTATGGCCAAGAATAAGCTTGAGTCATGGAGCTCGCATACAGCGTCTTGCCGTCAGGACTCATTGCGATACCATGGTTCAGGTTGTTCTGCGAGACCAGCATCTTGGTGGAAGTGATGCAGCCGTCTGAGCCCATCTTATGGTACGAGATACCCTTGCCAGATTGAACGACCAACATATTCCCAGCACTGTCAAATTGAATGCTGCGAGGGCTGGTCAAGCCTCCCGCAATCTTTGTGGCCTTCCATCCAGCCGCAAGACTGCCCTGGAATGCAGGGTTGCCAGCGCCAGAACACGAGGCTGGGATGGCAGCAGGCGCTGCTGGCTTTAACGTCGCAGACGCAGACGGTACGACGCTTGTCACGACAGTGGTCGGAGCAGCGGAAGGTGTGGCTACAGGCGCCGTCAGCAGGTTAGTCTTGACCAAAGAATCGAAATCATCGATGCGAGCAGCGTCTAGGTTGTGGATCCATTTCCCCCAGGCCTGGTGGACGTTGAAAGCGGAATCGTTTCGGGCAGAATCCTCGACCGAAGAGACACCGTAAGCCCAGGCGAACTCTGTTGTACTGGTACCGTTGAGCGCATATCTTGTGTCTTCGCTGTTTTGCCATCCAGTGCAGCCTTTGCATAGCGCATTGACTGTCCAGTGCGTTGCGTTTGTTTTTGTGCCTTTGAGGTATGTATGCTCGGCTCCATCGTACCCCTGCGGCAAGCCAATACTGCTGTGTTGAGTTAGTAACGTGCTCGTAAACCTTGGAGATACGACATACAAAGCGAAGCGAGCAGAGATAGTCCCAGATTGGCCATTAGGCCAAGCAACGCTCAACGGGTTCCAGACCATAGTACCTCCCCATGAGAAACCGACCCATTGGCTGGCGATCGGTGCGGTGATCCTAATGATGGCATCATACGGGTCCGTAACATTCTTTGGAAGAGCAACACCAAATGACATCCCTGTTTCTGGCTCCGTGTACGACGAATAACTGATCTTCGTTTCTGAATCGTAGACAACAGTAGACTGTGCCTCACCTTCTTGAGCAAGAGCTTCATCAATGTCAGTATCGTCCGTTCACTTGAAGACCACACTAACCATAACCGCCAAGTGCAGCAGCACTGCCAAGAATCTGAGTGTAACGCATAATGGTGGGTTCTGTGGCTAGGTGGCACGTATCTAGACGTTTGTAGCTGCCACTCAGGAGGCCTTGTCCAACTCTTTATGCAACCACATCCAACATCCATCGTGGTAATAGACGAGGCAGCGAGCCACGCCGGGACTTACTTCGATCTTCTCAATCTGTAATTTGTCTTCAATCTTCTTGTATGTGTTAAATGAAAATGTTGGAGAAGGACTGGAGAAGCCATATTGAACTGCCAATCAACGCACTCGGAGCTGCGATCCATGACGGACTGGGATACATGACTGTGGTCGCTATGTATCTTTTGAACATTCGGACGAGTTTCAGCCTGAGTTTACTGCTGGAAAAGGTAGGCTGATAGTCGAGAATCTTATTCCGATGTAGTACAATTGGTTGACGAAACTCTGCGCTATCAATTTTGATGAGCTTGAACTGCATTGTGACCCGGAATAATACTCGCGATAGCCAGTATTCGTTCATGCGGTGCTACTGAATGGCGCTAAAACTGGACAAATCCTAGGCAAACGACGGCAGTTGACACGCGAAGCTGGACTGGGGTCTTAAATTGGTGGGGAGTTTCCTTGACGTTGCTTCAACGTTAAATGGTAGGTATTGCATTCTTCCAAATAACCCGGGGCCCCTAGCGACACGGCGTTGTGGGGAGCCTGTTAGAACGTCCGAATTTTTGGAGAATGGAACGACCGCCAACGTCAACTTAATATCCAACATGTGGAAGCCGCACGTGGCTAGGGCAAAGTAGACTGTTATCATCAGGTCGCTGACAGGCGTTTTCCGACTCTCGCTACTCGAGGTACACTAGAAGACGTCTGTATTTTGGGGGTACAGCCGGTTGCATTGTTTGGTGACTCTGTTTGTGCAACGTTAGCAGTTCCAAAGTAAACATTGGCGCTTGGGATTCCATTTTGCATCCAGTTAAGATTTGTTTATGGACATGGTACGATAATATACGGTTCTTAGCACGACGCACTCCCTTCTCTTTGGTTGCTGCTTCGCAGAGTTCATACGCGTTTGTTCATGTACGCATTGCCGAATGTCCACAGACCGAATGTCGCCAGAATGCTCAGTCCAATGGGAAGCGGCTTGCCGGACTTGATCGCGCGAGGAATTGAGCTACCCGCAAGAATGACAGAAGCGAGAAGAGCCAACTCGACACCGTAGGCTGCGCGGCTGTTGACACGGTAGCCACCGAGCATATACTGTTGTCTATGTTAGACGCGCTAGAAGTGATAAGTAGTAGGGTCGGCGCATACCAGAAGTCCAACAGTACATCCAGCTGCGATTGATGGCACGGAGCCAGTCCTCACGTAACCGGTGATACCGCCACCAGCAGTAAGAGCACCAAGGATGAGAGCGATGTTTCCTAGAGACTTGATTGTCCAGTCAGCATGCATTCATTTACATCATGACTCGTGTATAACAGCGATTGGTGGTGTTGCTCACCATTGTCACGTTGCACTCTACTATGTAGTTTTTCAAGTGATACAGTGAAGTCTGGGTAAAGGCGTCGATATTTGAAGGATGAAAAAACAAACTGAAGCAGTAGAAGTTTCTCGTCGAATGCTTGGAGATGGCTGGGCCAAGTGAATGATGGCACTTGCGGCGGGGATTCGCGGACACCCGAAGAAACCGACGCCGACTCGTAATCCCCAGCTTGGACCAACCACGAACATGTGGCCTCAAGCTATCCACCACGGGCATCACCACCGCGCGTCATCTTCAATATCCCCTGAACGCCCACCACTCGACGTTTACCGTTGAAGCTCCCCGACAATGGCCCCAAAACAGCGCACCACTGCCTCGGCTGACGCTCCTTCCACAACCACCAGTGCCCCGGCACCCGTACGATCAACCAAAGCCAAAGCAAACAACACAGACGCAGCAGCCATTGCGCAAGGAATATGGGATAAATACGTCTCCAAGACACCCCAGCGAACAAAGCTCCTCGATACCTTCCTTGCGTTTCTCGTTATCGTCGGTGCTCTGCAATTCCTCTATGTAGTCTTGGTTGGAAACTTTGTACGTTGCCTCTTGTCCCTGCTTCCCAACGTCCTACATCACGCATGTAAAGGTACAGAATTAGAACCGTTGGCTAACACTCTCCGATAGCCCTTCAACGCTTTTCTTTCCGGCTTCAGCGCAACAGTCGGTCAATTCGTCCTCACAGCCTCTCTGCGCATCCAGACAAACTCGGAGAACAAGGTGCACTTTGAGAACATATCGCATGAGCGGGCTTTTGCAGACTTCATCCTTGGCAGCTTGCTACTGCACTTCTTCTGTGTGAACTTTATTAACTGAGCGGGAAGCGCAGGGAAGGGTTACAAGAGAGTCCCAATACAAAGCAGAGTGGAAGCGGAACTTGCCTGTCTGTCGGTATCAAGGCGTTGCGCAATGGGCTAAAGGGTTTATAAAAGGAAAGCCTAGGGATTGAATATCTGTAAGAGTACTAGAGATATGGACGAGGCGTGGACAGCCTTGGTTTCAGCAGTGACATGTATGCTGAAAGAATCATCCTGCTATACTCCGAAACAATTACCACCGAGTCAATGCAAGACCACGAGCACTGAAGTCAATTCCCATCTCAATTACCCATCAAGTATCTCTAGCATACGCAACCAACCCAAACTCCTCCCTAACCGCTTCCCCTAATCGCCTGATCCCCTCCTCGATTTTCTCCCCTGGCGCCGCCGCATACGTAGCCCTGAAAAACAACGTGTCATGCTTCTCCTCCGCATCCGCATAGAACCAGCTGCCCCTCATGACTAGCGCCCCATGGTCAATAACGCGCATAAAAATACTCTCCTCAATACTCTCAATGCTCTTCTCAGGATAACTGGGATGTTTTCTGAAATCAATTTGCATCCAGTGGAACATGCCAGCCATGGGTGGTTTCCAGCTCATAACTTCAGTGGGTAGGTACTTTGTGCATGCGGAGAGGATTATGTCCCGACGGTGTGTGTATTGCATGCGCATGTAGATCAGCCAGTCCAGGTACCCGGCGTGACCCCAGTGTTCATCTAGGAGCTTGAAGAGAATGAGTTGGGACATGCCAGCCGGATTCTGCGTCGATACATCAGCATATTTGGAATACCGTTCTATGACTTGGGCGGGGGCAGTGATCCATCCGATTCGCGAACCAGGCGCGATGACCTTGGAGAACGAGTCCATGCGGATTACGCGGCCGTCTGTGTCGATGGAGAGGTAGCTTGGAACGAGGGATTTGATGAAGTCTGCGTGGGATGCTGGTGGGGGGATGGCAGGGGCGTTGGCGCCGGTGTAGGGTTGCATCTGGAGGAAGTAGTATGGTTCGTCTTCTAATATGTGGATGTCGTGCTTTTGGCAGACAGCATAGAGGGCATGCCGGCGCTCTGCACTTTGTGTTGCTCCGGTAGGGTTCTGACCTGTGGGCACTGTGTATAAGAGATGGGGCTTCCGCGCCCCTCGAGCAGCTTGGTCCCAGTTTGTGAGGAGCGAGTCCATCTCAGTGGGGAGAAGTCCTTGGTTGTCGATTGGGACGCCGCAAACGCGTACGCCCAACGGTCGCGCGGTCTCTACAAAAGCAGAGAAAGTGTACTCTTCTGATAGGATCATGTCACCAGGTCTGGTGAACATTCTAAGGAGCATATCAGTCGCTGATGTGCTTCCAACTGTCATGGTGCATTTCCAGTCTTGATACGGCGGATCGTGTATCAGTTCAGTGTGTTCAGTCATGAAGCGTAGAAGCTGTGCTGAACCAGATCCCTGGCCGTAATTGAACGCAGTAGCGATATCAAAATTGGACTTGTTTTCAGCAAGGTCATGTTTGCCCGCAGTGATGGTCACGCCGGATTCCCTAGTTTCGGCTTCTGAGAAGTGGCCGATCTTGGGCACTTTGATCGATAGCTCTTCGAAGGGAAAGTACTCGCTGGATGGTAAACCGCCGCCGAGGGAGATGATTCCAGGTGTGCCGAGATACTTTGCGGCCTCTTTAAGAGAGTTGCCTTTGCGGATCGTTGCTTCATGGCTCATGATGTCTAGAAAGGCATAGTTAGTGTCTGGCTCATCGTGAAGACTGATTTGAAGTGTGAAGAACGTACGGCTCCATTGCTTGGCTTTGGGCTTGTGGTCATGCGACTTCAGTCTGAAGTTTGCAGTATCCGATGGCGCCGCTACGCCCCATTGAGCTGCAGTTGTCTTCTTCCTCCTTCCATGGATTTCATTGCTCTGAACTGGCGCACTCAGCGGGTTCGGGATAGTAACTCCAGATGTGTCTGAAACTGCTGACACTTCGACAGCTGAAGGCGGTGACATCTTTGACGATAGATTGATGGTGGGCGTAATCTGGACCTCGTTTTTCCAATGTTTTCTTTGTTTCCTGTCTTCCAGACCTTAGTGCAGCTTACCAAGGACTTAGCAACGACCTTGAAAGCTGATGAATTATTTGAGTGTAATAGAAGTTGATTGTTCGAGATATCCAAGTCTTAAACTTCACTCGGTCGAACTAAGCTATCAGCTATCGGTTATCATACGCCCTACATATGTAGTCTAAGGCGTGTAGGTGGAGCCGCGAACGTGCACCTGCATCATGCCTACCATTTCGGGTAGCGGCTAGCCACGGTCTGGGGAAAGCAAAGCGTGCGACTCCACAAGGAACACGTGCCAAAGCCATACAGACAGCTGCGTGTTACACAATTCACGCCCTTTGCTTGTACGTTGTTTGCCGCACACGATCCCTTTCATGTGGCCTGAAACGCAGTCGAAGCGGATTGTTGCAAAGAGTGGGCCATGGGAATTAGGTACCGAGAGTATCGTATAGAGCGGACACGAACGGACTATTGTGAGGTTGAAGCTACGTAAGGTGCTGCAGGGATTGACCAATCGGCGCTTTTATGACAACTACGTTATCACGAGATGCGTTCATGGCAACAAAGCCGTCGACACCCGTGCTGAACATACATCTGATCTTACATACTCCGGTTCTAGAAGCTTTAGTCTGCGCTAAAGAAGGGTTTGTCTGACAGGTACTCAATGTTAAATCTGGCGACAGAAACAATCTTGTCATTAGCACGAATGTACGATAAATACATGACGATCGACTACAAGTTTTGTCACCATATAGGCCTATCATAAGATACAGTCATTCGTACAACCATAGCACATAGTCAAGGCACCTGGTACCATCATCCGTTTTGTTTTTCCACTGATCTCAGCTGTCCTCAGAATTTAACTCTATTCTGCATGCTATGACGAAGCTGCAAAAACCGTCGATATGCTACCATCAAAAGTGCGGAAAGATTTTGACGCTCAAATCCCGAGCGGTGATATGCAAGAGTAATGCATCACAAACGCCGTATATGCACATCCCCCCATATTAAAAGAACTACCGCCATACCCATTAATGAATGGCGGAAACCACCAACCCATACACATGCAAGAGAAGGAAAAACAGATCGCGAATCGGGTATAAGAGAAAATACAACAGAAGCATGGACGGAAAGAATCGACAACACGCCCCTCTTCACATTACGACGCAGTTTTCGTCTTTTTCTTTGACATCCTTTTCCTTGCTGACTTTCTCTTTCTTAAGTTTGCCTTTATCGGTATTGGTTTTTGCTGGAGTGTGTGATTGCCCGGATGCGGCAGCTTGAATAATGGCAAGACGCTGTTTCGCCCGCTCGTCGCCAGAGTCTGCGGCTTTGACGTACCAGACATTTGCTTCTAGAGGATCCCTCCGGCAGCCAATGCCCATTTCTGTGAAATATCCACAGGCATACTCGGCTTTTGGAAGACCTGACAGAATTAGCATGATTAACCTCTACGAATGTTGACAGACTCACCATGCTCCGCAGCTTTCTTAGCCCACTCGTACGCCTCATTTTCGTCCTTCTCCAGAACTGGTTCGGCACCGACCATATACCACGCGCATAGGTTCATCATGGCTTCGGGAATATCGGCCTGGGCAGCACAATTGTAATAGTGAACGGAGAGTGCAGCATCTTTAGGACAGCGTAGCAAGCCATGTTCGTAAGCTTCGCCTAGCTTCAAAGCAGCCAACGGATGTCCCAACTCGGCAGATTGTGTGAAGAGCTGTACTGCGTACACCTCGTCCTTGAAGATGTCGTCCCCGAAGCCCGTCTCGTGCAGCAGACCAAGCTCGTACGGCGCAATGTTGTATTGAAAGTCGGCTGA
>Ga0058698_10000623_pt1 | contig 18758 bp, 19 predicted proteins | sample AgamicAsSfe_FD_67288 | JGI IMG/M metagenome (GOLD analysis project Ga0058698, IMG submission 67288) | Agave microbial communities from Guanajuato, Mexico - As.Sf.e | ecosystem: Host-associated > Plants > Phyllosphere > Phylloplane/Leaf | place: Guanajuato, Mexico | collected 2012-05-30
GGATAGGCATTGGGGAAAGGTGGAACATCTCGGATTCCAAAGTAATGGAGTGTCGAGAGAAGCTCGTCCGTGGCTGATCGTGAGGCGCGCGGCCATTGTGAGGTGTCTTTTCTGTGACTGCTCGCTGCCAGGCGCAATGAAAGCAGATCTTGTAGGCAGTGCACGCAGTCCTTGATGCTGTTGCAGGCTTTTACGCAAGGTGTAGTGCAGTGGCCAGGCGTCAAGTATATGTCGAAAGGAACGTAGAGATCTTGAAGCAAGCATGCACAGCTGTTTCGAAGTGCTGTTTCAAAGCGTGATTATCATGTTTGGAGAACACGAAAATTGGCCGTGTCAGGTTGAGTCACGTCGGTCATGTGATCGATTGTGGGGAATGGCTGTTGGAACGAGACTGAAACACCCTTTGCTTCGTCGTGATTCGATACTTCAACAGTATTACTTCATGATTCGTTACAGCAGCACCGGTATTTACAGAAGGGAGCGGACAACATGCCTGCATGTCTATCACACACCACTCCCGTGCGCCCCGCAGTCCGTTCCATTCAAACACAACACACCGTCGTCATCACCAACACATCATGCCTTCATGCTCATGCACAAGCTTCAATCCATCCCCCCCATATCCCCTCACTCCATCTAGCCCTCCAGTTCCCCTCCCATCAATCTCCAATAGTCTCCAGCACATTCAGCGCTTCTTAGGTTTTGGTTTTGGTTTCGGCTTCGGCATTGGCGTAAGAGGACCTCCGCCTGGTGGAGGCTTGGGGCGAGGTGTCAGAGGTCGTGGAATGGGCATTTTGTGGTTCGTGTAGTGGAAACCCTGAAACTTTGGAGAGGTTGGTGGATGGAGCTGGAGGGATGTGAGCAGGGCTGTCGGAGGGTGTGTACAATAGGATGTGGTGATGTGCGTACGGATGTGCTGAGGCGTGGTTTGCGCCTGGTTTAGCATTAGGACGAGGACGGATTGCCTTCACAGTTGAGACGCACAAGACTATGACTTACAGTGCTCAGTCGAGTACGGTCCTATACTTCAGACGTGAGAGGACGGACTTTCCACGGTATGTTTACAGACACAGACAGACGGAGGTGAAGGGAGAACAGGCATGAAAAGCAGTCATATACCCCCCATCGCACCTGCCAGCGCTAGTGTCACGCCCACAGCCAAGGAAGGGGCGCAGCGACGTGTGAATGACTGTTTCGAGCCCCCACCCCTCGCACACCGGCGTACAAACGTCAATGCAATGCACTAAAGAATCAAGAATCAAGGCAAGGATGAGAGCCGACCGACGCGGCGTCGGATGTCACTAGCCCTCCAAGGCCGGACGAATGAGAGTGCTCGGAGGTGTTTCACGGGTTTCAGGTAGGGTTAGGCGTCGTTTCATGTGGCTGGTACATATACTCCGTAGCAGCAGCAGTAGCAGCTGGTAGTAAGCAGTCTCAGGTATGGCGATCCTTTCCCTCCATGCCTCCGGCGCACGCACAGCACGCCGAGCCTCTGTGTCGAGTGCCGATGGTCGGACGGAGTGAAGGGTTGCATTGTGCAGCTACATACATATACAGTCCGCTTTGTAGTCGCGGATTCCCCTTGCGTGCATAGCACATCACCTTGAGCAGACAGCCTACAACCTTTGCTTCCTCGACGGCGAGGCGCACATACCGATTCAGCCGATGCTTATGAAGAGAGTGTTTCATTCGTTTCTACTACTGAATATCATCTCGGTCGCAGTACTTCATAGCAATCATTTGCAGCGTGTTACTGCACAGCGCTGCTGCTGCGCGCTACAGTGCCCAGTATCCAGTGCCAGTACATGTACTTGTACTTGTACTTCAGTACCAATACCAACCCTTTCGTGAGATGGCACATCAGGCCACGTGAGACTCATCACCAGGATGCATCGTCACTTTTCCATCCAGCCAGATCGTGCAATCTTTTTTCCCTTTTCCTTGGCCTTTCCTTTTCCTGTTGCCGTCATGTAATACTAGTGATAGTACTGCCTGCCTGTTGCCCAAGAAGTGTCGTCCCGCATCGCATGGGAAAAAAAAGAACCGCTGGCATAGTCAAGTCCAGAGAGCAGCATCTCTCACAACACGAACCCACCACAATGCTACCCACCGTCGTCTCACCCTGACCCTACAGTATACCTCCCATAATGCGTGTTCGCCCCGGCCTGCGGCGCATAACTAGTCGTGCTATAATCTCCCTGCGCATGTGCATGTCCGGCCTGATGTTGTTGTTGTCCTCCATATTCTTGCGCAGCATTGTATGTCGAATGTGCCTTCAGACCTGCACCCACCCCACCAGCACCAGCAGCATGCTCGTCCTGCGGCATGTACTGTGTCTGGTGCAGATGTGCTGTCGAGTACCGCGACTCCGTAGTGGGTGGAAGAGATGTCGTTGCGGCAACGTCTTTCAAATCTGGATTGGGCACGAATTCTCCGGTCAGCCATTTCGCATTCCTCGATACAGCACACAACAACATCAAACTCGACTTGTCTGAACTTACCATCATCACTCTTCATCGCCGGCAACTGGTACTGATGCTCATCCCTCGCCGCGCCCTCCCCCACCGGTAGCGGCCTCTGCGTCGCCAACGCCCCTCCACTCTGCACTCCTCCCACCGACGCAACCTGCGCACTCGCCTGCTGCACCTGCTGCTGCATCGTCACCCTCTTCTGCTGCTTCGCCTGCCTCCTGACCCTCCTACTCCTCATCTTCGGATCGCTCGAGCTGTTTCTCCAGCTGTCCACCGCACGCTGCGTCGCGCCTCGATTCTCCCTCAATTCCGGATTGAGATGCGTCAGCGCCCAGCCGATGTTGTTGCATTCTGATTCGTAGCTGTAGCGGTTTCCGCCGTAGTTCTCCTTGCGGTACGCACGGGGGTAGACGAGGTTTGCTTCTTTGAAGGCGATGGGGAGGGCGTCGACGTCGACGGTGTTGGTGTCGCAGCGGATTTGATAGGTGGTGCGGTGTTTGTCTTTGGAGTATTCGAAGACGATGCGTTGAATGCCGTCGCTGTCTTGGAGAATTTTGGGGATTGTCGCGGGGATCGGGCCGGGGGCTGCTGCGCCATTGCTGCCGGCTGTTGGGCTGATGTCTTTTCCGGTCGGCGGTCCTGTTCCTGCAGGACTTTGATATGCGCCAACGGTGGGTTGTCGTGGTATGGTGATGTGCGGGATGTTGCCTGGCAGTTGTGCGTACATTGCGCTGGCTTCTCGAGGCCCTACGGGTGTTGAAGGCTGGCTGTACCGGGAGTATGTTGGTGTGGTTGCTGATTGTGGTACGGAAAAGCTCGCTCGCTGATGAGGTAGCATTCCCGGTTGATGCACGTAATTGTGCTGTGAGTATGATGTGGGAGTCCAGCTGTATTGCTGCGATCGACCATACATTGAAGGCGATGGCAGCGTTGCGATTGGTGAAAGTTGAGGATAATGTGGTGGTTTCATCACGCTTTCTGCGCCGGCCATTTCTGGTGAAACTGGAAGAGAGTCAGACGCGCCATTCTCACAAAGGACTGCCAGTGAAGAGAGCCTTTACTTACCTCCCTGTGCGTACGCGCTGCCTGGATGGTGCGAGTGAAGATATGGACGAGGTTGGTTGTCGACATACACAGGATGTGAAGTCCCCGCGTGCGCAGAAGAGTTGGAAACAGGGCCGTACTGTACATGCTGGGCACTCGATGGTCCACCAGAAGCTGGCGAAGAAGTGTATGGTGAAGCGTGGATCGGAGTATAGGTTTGAGCAGACCCTGGAGGTAATGCTCTAGGATCCGTGTTGAGTTGTGGTGGACCAGCTAATCTGAAGTCATTCGCTTTCTGACCAAAGTACGCCTGATGAGCATGCTCTCCAACGTGGTGCGGAACATGAGTTGGTGGATAGAAATCCCCATGACGGTCGGAACTGGTCAGTGGCATTGACATGAAGGAAGTAGCAGGAAGGACCGCTGCTGTCATGTTAGGAGCGGCTGAAAGCCTGCTAGATGGCAGAGTGGATCGTCGTGTTTCAGGATCAGAGGAGCGTGGTGATTGCTTAACTTTGTCAATCACTATTTCGACGGGAGGCGATCCTCAAGTAGTTGTATGATCTGACAAAGCGAGCACGAGACCAGCCGATGAGCAAGGTATTATAAACGATCAAGCCCAGGTCGGAATTTCGTGGTATGGATAACGGCCAGGCGGAAACGAAGAGTCCCGCTGTACCACTGGCACGCTCGTAGCAGCAACGAGCTGATTTAACGTCTATAGTGAATCGTGGAGCAAAGTATCCGAGAGGTACGGAGTTGTTCGTGGGCGAACCAGCGCGCAGAGATTTGCTGAATACGAGCTCGTGATGGCTGATGGAGAATTCTCGCCAGAAGGCTGAAACACTGGAATTCGTTTCGAGCTCGGGTTGTCACAAAGGAATGAAGTCTCAAACACGCCGAAGACGTGGTAACTGTTTGAGATGCTGCAGATATGCAGTCGTGTTGCGTGGTGTTTGGCGTTTTGGTGTTTCAAAGTGTTTTCGTGTTTGACGGTGAACAACGTAATGGTTCGTGTTGTGATGATTGTCGATTGTTTGACAGTTTGAATCATGTGCGTCTGGACCAGGTCTTATGAAGCTTGGAAAGACAGGTACGAGAGGCGAACGTTCCCACGAGGTGAAGATAGTCGGATGGTACTGCTGCTTCGGTACCACATCTGTTGTGTTATCGCGTGTGAGTGTGTCGGCGCAAGGCAACGGTAGATGATCGTTTCAAGAACAGGTATTCAGGTAACAATTAAGCCAATTGGCTGGATAAAGACTGGCTCTGAAAGGACGTGAAGTGAGATGCCCTAACAAGGATGAGGATGTCGAGGTCAAGGCAATTCGAGATGTTCGAGACTCGAGGCTCGAGGGACGTGGGGGAAGGTGATGGAAAAGCAGTCGCAAAGTAGGCAAGATCTGCCAGGCTATGTGCTAGCAGGTGAGACGAGAAAGGACACACTCCGCACGGGTGGCTGGAGAGTGGTGGACTGGACTGGAGAGCAAAAACGCCTGAAACGCTGGTGTCATGTATGGTAGGACAGGTATGTGGAGTGGAGCGTGCAATAGACTTGAAACCTGGACAATGGGCTTGTCAAGATCGACCGTCTAATAAAGTATGTAACAAGCGCGCACTGCGCTAGCCATCCAGCCCCGGTAAGCCACGGCCGTTCGTAGCCGTAGCCTGTAGCAGTCGAGAGTAAACAGGGAAAGTTCACGGCGAAGAACATGACAAGATCATGATCACTATAATCCATGCGCGTTCCGCCTCGACTCGCCTGGTTCCGTCTTGTTCCCCACCCAAGCGATGCAGAGTTCTGCCTGCCTTGCTAACTGTGGCTATCTGTCTCGGGTCTGCTTCCTTGTCTGCGATCATCCTTGGAAGTATTGGCTGCTCCGCAACAGCCGCCACACTGTTTGAGGTAGAGGGGGAAGAGGGGCCAGCGTTGAAACAGAGAATGTTGTCGTGCGGCTAGTGATGCGCTATAACGGTCGGGCGGTAACCTAGGGCATGCACAACCATGCAATATGCATGTCAAGAACGCCCTCTCAACTTCCTCAGAGGTCAAGCCGGTAGCCCACTACACCCGGAGCGGGATCAAGCCTATACCTGCCACTTGTCTGCTTAACCTTACCCATGGCCGCGATCGGGCAGAGAATGAGCAAGAAGTCATTGATTATCGTCTGATCAGCTGGTGCGCCGAGCATGCACGAGACTGCCACGACGTCCTGCTCGCCGATCTCTTCTCTCTACGCACAGACTGCCCATCAACATGCGATGCCCACGTTGGACGCTCGCCAATACAGGAATTTATTGGCAACAAGACGACGTCAAAAAACGACGTTTACGAAGCAAAACGGCCTCGTCTTCTGGCCGTTGGGTACGTGCGCTCGATTCAGTTTAGCTTAGTAACCTGAAACACTGAAACACAAACTACTGGACTAGAGACGGGGCGATAGTGGTCGTCATCCGTGGGACAGCAAAAGAGCCACGGCCGCTATGAAGTATGACACAACTGCTGACATTTCATTCGGGGCGAGTTTGTTGCACTGCTCAGCCTTGAATAATCTACGTACTGTGAGAACCTGCCTCGACTTCGTTGGGGCCATTGTTGCCGACTGAACCATCCACCGTATCCACCTATTATTCTCATTTCCTTCGAGCCATCCGAAACTTGGACGGAGCACAGACCGCGCAGACTCGTGCGGCATTGCACACTCCTGCACGACCAATACATATGACATCTTCTTCGGTCGTGGTTGTGTGACACAGTGCGATGCACTAATGCCAATAATGTGCTCGTCGTCACTTCGTCTATTGTCGAGACGAAATGATCATTAGACTCTTACCTTCGGATCATCGCGTTAATAGAGCTCTCGGTGTCAATTCGTGTTGCAGCCCCGGTCTTTGTCTTTGTGCGACAGCGAATGCTTCTTGCTGATCATGATCTGTCACCGCGTTTGCAGCTCACCGTGGTTTCAGTTCCGCTATACTCCTGCAGAGCACTTTCACCGCACTGCACAAAACTGCCCAACGAATGTACAGCGCCGCAAACATACAAACATCATCCTAAGTCGACATGAAGCAGTCCCATCGGCATCCTGACCCTCGCCTCAAGCATCTCCCCTCCCCACCCCGTAGCCTGCCCGGCAGCGGCAAGCCACCAACCTGGAGGGGAGAGGAATCTCAACGGGAAGCGGCCGGCTCTCACTAGCAGCAGATCTCGCCTAGCAGGTCCTAGCTTAAGTAGTTGGCCAGAGTGTCACACTAGGATGATATCGCCCGCGTTAGTTATCAGCACATGGAGGCATGAGGTTTGCACGCTTTCGGCACGCTGTTGCCACGAAGGGATCGTCGCCTCGCTTCCACTGTTTCACTTTCCGCTTCTTTGCTTCCTGGTTGCCACGACCGTCGTTTGTTGGAGTTTTCGAGGCTTTCATTTCGTTGGCGGCTCAACACGATGATGGCGGTGCGAGATGAGTAGACGCCACCATAGTACCTCCCTGCTTAGATCATTCCCTGGATGACATGAAGTATAGTATACAGAAGGAAGCAAGAAGGATTTCGATCAAAGGGGATCAGCCGGATCAGCCCAACCTGACCAATTTCGACCAGCGTCGAAACATCATTCAATGTTATGACTAATCATACTGCACAGGCACACGGACACAGACCACAATTCGTCCACTTCGTATACGTCGCCACTCTACAAATCAATAGTTCATGCAGGATATATGCAGAGTCAGTGTATACGCCGACACAGTCCGCCTTACGACATCGCTGCAAACTCGGCACTCTATTCTGAGACTGTGAGGCGGTGAGGCTGTCCTTGTGCGGCCATTCCTCCGTCCACATAATGATCACTCGTAAACAAAAAATCTCGATATAATTCCCCAACATGGGAGGCTGCGCGGGCTAGGAGAAGGGAAGCTCCTCGCCTGGATGTAGCATATAGCATAGCATTGTTCATCAGCTCGCCTATATTCGATAATCCTTGTGTCGACACGTCGATCAGCACGAGAAACACACGAGTCCGACACGAGAAGGAGCACGCGCTGCACGAGACAGCAGCATGCGTTCATAGGCGTTGGTGGCGAGGCAGCGAGGGGCGCGAGAATGTGACGTGAGAGGGTGGCTCGAGCGTTCAGGGTCCTCGACAAACCCTTTGACACTGTCACGTCAATCGATCTTCACCGACTGTCATCAGGTATCGAGGTATCGAAGTCACCCAAGTCATCTTCTATTCAGCTTGTCATCATGCTTCTATTCTAGAACACCAGAACACCGAAGGATTCCGACCTTTCGACCGCTGTTGGCTTTTGCCTGTTTGTAGCGGGACGTCACAGTCGTCATACTGTTTACCCGTCCTGTTGAAGGAGCAGGTAGCAGGCAATAGACTGGAAGATCAACACAGCGAGGCAGCGAACAAATGGACGAACGGCACGCCCTCGCCACGATGCGAGCACGAGAAGGGGCATGGCGTGCGAGCGTGCTTCACAACCTGGCATCACGAGCGTGCGGATCACCCTCAGCATGACGCCCTCGTGGCTCGAAGTTTGACAAGATGCCTTCTCTAGTCGTTGCGCCGAGCCTCACCAGGCAGGCTCGAATGCTGAAGTGGCAGGTACTACTGCAGCAATATTGAGCGCCTACAGCGACCCCATTCGGAGCATCCCCCACCACTCCATCACGCGTGCCTACCTCGATCGTCAACTGGATCTAGACCTAGACCGACACCCAGGCCCTCCCGCCAGCCCGATCTCGGACTCTCCGGGCATTTTCTCCCTTGACTTCGCCTTTCTTCATGTCCGCAAGTCCGCATATGTGGTATTGGTACCCCGCAGGAAGTACCTTCCTCTTACATGTTATGTTACACACTAATCAATGTAACTCTTTCCGTTACCCAGCACGACGGAAAAATCAATACTTCTCACTTCATGCTTCTGCGCTAGTGTTTCATTGCATCCTGCATTTATTGCCTCTTGTGCTTGGTTATGCTGTATTGTGCAAAGTCATGTCTTCCATTGCGATACTCTCCGGGCTCGGTATCGACACCGTGGCCGTGAATTGCCAACACAGCTGACCGAGGGAAGTCCGATAATCGAATGGTTTCCTACTTTCCTACCCTCCTACCCTCCGTCACGCGAAACATTGCCATTTGAGCTTCGCTTCGCATCGCCGAGCTAAGCTCCTTGCCAATCCCCTCCTCCCACCACCTCAGCCAGGACACCCATACGCTGCTTCTCGATACAAGGGCGATCCGAGCAGGAGGTTCGCAAATACACGCCTTGTCCACCCACCTCACCTCACCAACACCTTGACCACAGAATCACAAATCACGGAATCATAGAATCACAGAATCACAGAATCACAGAATCTCCACCTGACGCCCCCATCCTGCTCGTCTCACACGTGCACTCGACGACACTCTGCCCGCTCCCGCATACCACAGAACAGCACGCGGAAAAAGGTTTAGACAAGAGGCGATTCTGCACAGACACAGTCCGGAACTGACTGTCTGGAATGGAAACCACACATACACACACACACAGAGACAGAGACAGAGATGACGCCGTGAACTTAAAGAGCTCAGCTTAGCTTGGGTAAGGCAAGTGTGTGGGTGAATAGGAGACAGGAACACCATTTTGGTGGTGTTAGTGGTGTTGGTGGCCTTGCGTGCTGGGTGCTGGGTGCTGGGTCTGGAGAGGGAAGACGATGACGGCGGTGTAGTGTGGTGTAGTGTGATGCTGCGTGGCGGTGCGTCCAGTGTAGTGCAGTGGTGCTGAGTGTGCGTCCTGAAAAGGCGGCCTGAGCATTAGTATGGAGTGCGATATAAGTACAGGAGGGCAGCAGTATACTCGCGATGATTGAGTTCAAGCGCGTAGCGTACATTTTTCCAAGATTTCGAAAGCGCCCCTCCCCCTCGTTCTCCTCGCCTCGCTGCTCGGGGCCAAGTCAGCGCCAGCAGCGTCGTTGCTACATATCTAGCACTGGCTTTTAAGATTCGGATTGGCCAGGCAAAATAGGGATACGGTACGGGAACATTGAGACTAGACAGCTTCCATGATATGTCGTAACTCCGTGCTAGATGTCGTTATATTGCATTACATCGTGAGAGCGCCAAAATCCCAGCTTCATCTCTGGCATGAATCGCCTCCACATCCACTTCCACCATCCACCCCCACGTCCATCGTCACTCCCACTCCCACTCCCACTCCCGCTCCGACGATCCCTCCAATCCAGGCCATCAGTCCCTTCACCCAACTCGGACTCGTCTACAGCCCCCTCACCGCCCTCGAGTCGCGAATAGCGAGCGTTCTGCAGGCAGCTTCTCTTCTGCAAAGGAATTGAATGTGGTCTATCGTACCTTTCCGGGCAAAAGCGCGAGCTCGGTGGTTCAGGTGAGACGCTGTTAGAGTCATTGGTAAAATCAATCACCGTCCACTCGCACTCGCGCTGCCGCCCGTATCTCCACTCCTACCAGACCAGTCTCGCAATTGCAACGCCAACAGTCCCTCCCTCTGCGCCCGACTGGGGCTTCTCTCCGTCGATCGTGCCAGCTTCCTGAACGGCATGCTTGCGGGTTCTGCAACAGGAGATAGCGTCGGCGATTGCTCAGTATGCCGAGGTGAGACTTCGCCGTCAGATTCTGGAGAGGCAACGTCCAGCGACATGGGCAACATTGGCTCGAAGTGGGTTCGAATCGGGAAGGTTGGAAGTGTTGGCAAGGCTGGCAGCGTGCCAGACTCGGCGGATGTGGCGCGGGAGAGAATGGCTGGGAGGGGAGTGCGCGAGAAGCGGGAGAAGGGCATGAGACGCTTCGATGATGTCTCCGGTTGTGCTGTGTTGGATGCGAATGGATCTGGAGGCTGGGAATCATTGGGTGGGGTTGCTGACAGTGGGTCATGGAGTGCCGGGTTCACGACATCGAGATCTTGTTTTACAGGGTGGTCTGGATCTGTAGGTTTCCAATTCGTGTATTTGGGCTCGGGGAGCTGTATCTCACTGCGCAAACGTTCCTTCCCATCAGGTACGCGGTTGGCGAAGACGACGCGGATGCTCCTGTATAGATAGAATCGATTCTTGCTTGGACAACAGATGTGCACGTGAATGAGGTAGCGTAATGTCGGCCGATCCAGTGGATGCTCTGCGTTGCTGATGCTGGCCGCAGGCTGGTTGCTAGTGTTCAAGGGCATGTCGACAATCGGACCAGCAGTGTATGAGCGTTGCCTTACGAAGGTCTTTGTGCCTGGAGTCATGCCGCTGAGGTCGTAAGGAACGAGAAATAGTTTCACTGCTGTCTTGTTGGGGTTCTTGATGATGATCTGAAGTTGTCCTTGTTGTGGTATGCGATAGCTACCTTGAGGTCGCTTGTAGTGAGGTGTATCTGTAGGGCTTTTATGTTTCCGACGCCGTGTTTTGACTCTGTGGTGCGGCCGATCCGAGGTCTTCGTACTGTCACCGTTACTCGAGCTACGCGATTTGCGAACTCGACTGTGATTTGATTCTGGCGGAGTCACAAGATTGTTCTCTAGATCCACCAAACCAACGTAAGGACTCGGTCCATCAGCTGCCGGTAAAGGCAGACCAGACCCATAGTCATAGAAGACAGCTGGAAAAGGCACAGAGACATGTGCTGGACATTTCAGACTCTGCCTACAAGGGTCTTTGCCCAGAACACCTATCTGCGCGACAAACTCTAGTGGCTTAGAAGGCGTACTGGACATGCGTCCGCGCAGGATGGATTCTTCATAACGACCAACGAGCGGTGCGGGAGATACATCAGGCGTGAACGAAGTTCTTCGTGGACGGCTATGGGGGCTTGTCACACCTGAGAAGGAATGAGCATGCTGGAAGGAGGAGAGCGATCGACGTGGGAAAGTGCCGCCCCGATCTGTGACAGGAGCATCAATTGGCGTTGTGGCATTATCACAAGAGTGTCTCGTCCAGAAGGAGTTTGGCGAGAAGGTTCGCCTGCGATTGTACTTATTCAGGTCAATGATGTCAAACTCGTCAACATGAGAGGCTGTGGCAAGTGGACTTGTGGGAGCACGAAAGATGAAGCTTGTGGATAGTGAAGAGTTTGAAGCTGCTCTAGCACGTGGTCTAGTGGCGAAGGGGTTGGGTGATTGTGTACTGGAATCCTGAGGTTGAGATGGAAGCTGTTTAGCAAAAGCCTGCGAGAACCATGGAGTCGTGGGTGATGTACTCGTCCAGGAGGTGTCTTGTTCCGAGACTTCCGGTCTGAAGTCTCCACGATGCCAGGCTGAGCGTGGTCTCTCTACTGCACTCGTCGGTCTATTGTCGTTCCAGGTATGTGAAGCAGACTGCTCGTTACTGGGGATGTCCACGGAAGGTAGAAGCTGGGTCCTCGACGCTTCAGGGGGCGAACTTGTAATACCGCCCTGATTCTGCCGTAGCCATGTTGGACGTATTTCACTCTTGATTCTTGCCATGAGTTCCATACGTGACTCCGCGGTCATACGTTCTACGTCATGTTGCTCATCCGAGATTGTATGATCTGGCAGACTTTCTTTCTTGGCTTCAGGTCCTTCCTGATTACCTGAGGACGAACGAGACATTCTCCGTCGCTTCTTGCTTTTACTCTGTGCTCCTGGACTGTTGTGCCAGGCAGAGTCTGAATGTGTCACTGGTATCGGCATTCCATGGGTGGTTGCTACAAGGGTGCAGATGGGGACTTGTCCTGGAATGTAGCGTGATACGGGGTGTTCCGGAGTATGCTCGAGATGATAAGCTGTAATCGTATATTTATTTAGGAGAGTGAGGCACCAGAATGGGCTGTTATAAGTGAGATACAGGTATGTAGTCAAGAGATCCAGGCGGCGGAGTCATGCCACATGCAGTTGATGTCAATGTCGAGTACCCTGCGAGTCACGTGACACTTTGACATAACTTTTCCTTCATTGGCACCACACACGACCAGTATACCATGGCACAGCATAGAGAACGAGAGAGCACGGGTCGTCCGCAGCGAGGGGGACGACCAAGCGGTGTGACCAAGCCAAGGAAAGGCTTCAGCGTCGGTCGTTCCTTGCCAGATGGCCCTCAATTACGACGTGTGCAGCAAGTCAAGCGAGGTCTCATCGAGAATGCCAAGCTGAAGAAGCAATATGCCAAGGTCAAGGGGAAGACGCAAGCTCTTCCAACTGCGAGCACCGACAAGCCGAAGATGGAGAACCCTGACGGGCCAACCTCGCCAGTGCATGATAAGTCTGCGCAAAGAGCAGCAGCGCACGAAGACAGCGAAGTGGAATGGAGTGACGAGGATGAGGAAGTCCTAGCACGAGAGCAGCGACTCTCAGCGCCCGCAGCTGCAGAGGAACCTGAGCTGAAAGAGGACGTTCCCGAGCGACGATTCAAAAGACCTAAACCACAGCCATTTCAACGACAGGAAAGGGAAGCGGAGAGACGGAAACGGGAAATCGAAGAACGACGAGAAGCGAGAGAAAAGGCTGATTCGGAAAGGAAATATAAGATTGAGGAGAGGGAAAGGTTCAGAAAAGCAATGGCGAAAGCCAGGACTGGGGGCAAAAATGGTCAGCGCAAGCTCGGCCGCGAGAGTGCAGTCTTGCTGGAAAAAGTGCAGCGCATGATCACTTGAGCGATGGACGACTAGCATCAAAGACTTGATTTCAGCAATAGGAAGTATTGAGAGAGTTTGTAAACGACGACTTTGAGAAAAGCATTGTGTCGTCGGTGAGGCGACAGGCTGGCGTGCAAAATCAGCATCTGGAAATCGAGCATTTTGGCGATCAACTTAAGACTAGCTCGGCATCGTGAGGCTGGCGTCTGGCAGATGGCAGGTGAAGAGATCGCGGACCATTGCGAACGACTTGGAAGAAGCATGATGTCGCCGATCGGGCCAAAGATTGGCGCGACAGAACAAAATGAGTTCTTGGAAGGTGGCAAGGACTTCTTGCGAAATATGATTGAACGGAAACGGAATAACATCCTTGAAACCAGCAACTGAAAATATCGCGCCTCATTGTGAACGATATCAAAAAAGCATGGTGTCGCCGGCCGTGCAAAAGCTGATGTGACTACATCAGACTGAGTCCTGGGAAGGTAGCTAGCACATCTTACGAAGGATGATTGTCAGAATCACGTCTTTAAGTCCAGAGACTGAGGATGCCGCGGATTATTGTGAACGATCTGGAGAAAAGCATGATGTCGCCGGGCCTGGAGAAGGCTAGGGTGGACCACAACAGACTGAGTCTCTGGAGCAAGGCTAGCAGCCTATACAGTTGTCGGATCCGGCCATGCGCCATGCTCGAAATCGACAGGGAAGATTGACTCCCAACCTCTTCGTGGCCATTGTGGACACGACATTCTCGTCGAAAAGTTCAAATCCTCAGAACTGCTTAGAGAGTGGCAGCTGATTCATCGTCTCTTGGCGCGCGAATGAAGAGTTGCTTGTAAGCCGAACGTTGCGTGCATGCGTTGGCTCATATGACCTTGCCGACGAGGAAATTCACAAGCTCATTGCTTGCTCGGCCAGCATGAAGCATCATCGGTATACAGATTTGTCAGGACGATGGCTCGGCCGAGGGCCAACAAGAAGACTCTAGATATCCTCCGGAGCTTCGCCTCATTCATCATGGACTGTTTGGTAGACTTAATTCAAGTTTGATGGCACGTTTGGCATGTTTCAATTTTGTATTTTGAAACGCAATCCCAGCCCCTCACCTCCAAGTGATCGAGCACGACTCAGCAACGTTACCAGGACGATAATTTCCCGCTTGCTTACCCCTGCTACCCGAATCACTTGACGTAGTGGTTACTTTGCTTGTCAGGTGACCCATCCCCTGTTTAGCTGCAAAGCAAGCTCTCGATCGCAAGCTCTCTTTCTACTTTCACACTTTCTCCATCCTCCACCTTCTGTTCTGCATCCACTCTTCAAACACTTTGACATCAACATCAACTAGCTACACTTAGCTCAAGCAAGCTCAGATCACTTCCGCGTCCAGGTATGAAGCTCGAAATGCCTTTGCACCAATTCTCCAAGCTGACTGTTGAAAGATCTACAATAAGCAATGCCTGCTGTAGACCTCACCATGTTTGACGAAGGCGCTTACCAGCTCCTGGTCCGGTACGAAGCCGCCCGTAAAACCACCGTGAGTACCTCAGAATCTGTCGACCAAGACTTGAAACTAATTAATTCAGGTCGACTTCGGCGTCCTCTCAGTTGCTCTTGACATCAAGTACAAATCAGCTTGGGACAAGGTCGACAAAGCTGCTAGGCAGTTGAAGGCCATGGGCTTCAACAAACCAAAGAAGTCGGGCGGTGGAGCGGAAGGAGAAACGAGCACCAGCACTCCGAAGAAGGAGAAGCGCAAGGCCAACGACGAAGCCGACTACGCTGGCGGAGCCAAGAAGAAGGCCACTCCCCGCAAGAAGAAGACTACGGAGCTCCAGGACGAGAGCGAAATCAAGAAGTTGCTTGCCTCTGGCGAAGCCGTGCTTTCCAAGGGCGATGACGACGACGAGGACAGCGGAGTCGATACTGGCAAGGCCAAGAAGAGAGCCAGTCCTCGCAAGAAGAGGGTCGCAGAGCTGCAGGAGGAGAAGAACATCAAGGCGCTGCTTGCGTCTGGTAAGGCCGTGCTCGTGAATGATGAGGACGAGGATGAGAGCAGTGGTTGGGATTTCTCTTAGTCATTGGGAGCACGATCAGAGGATGCCAATTGTGCAGCGAGATGATTGGGGATAGCACTGGTTGGACATCATGACCAGGGGATTGGCGTACGATTATGACATTCAAGCAGGTGATAGTACACCTTCAGGTGGTACTGGATATGAGCAGTCCGCTTGCTGCAATTTGTCAAACTAGACAGATAATTGATTGCAATTGTGCTTTCGTGCTTGTCTTAATATTGACACTCAGATGCAAACCGTAAAGGTATCACTCGTCCTTAGTCTGTTGCGAATTCAGCGTCAGAAGATCCAACGACTTGAGATCTCGTCCCTGTTCTGCTTCACTCTCACTTTCACTTCCTCACTTCGTCTTGACAAACAATAATTCTCGTCAGCGACAATACTTCAGACACTATTCCTCCTCCATACCACTTCCCATCCACATCACAAAGCTTCACTCATCTTCGAAGAGTACCACACAAGCATCACAGTACGATCATTTCACATCCCCACGCAACTCACACAGTACCACTGACCGAGTACAAAGTTCCACAATCTGAGCGTAAACGAATCACCCATACAAAATGGCTGCCACTGCACCCGAGATGACCTCTGACGTCTACTACTGGCTCATCAGATACGAAGCAGAGTGTGGTCGCAAGGTAAGCAGCTGTTTCCACGTTTCCTCAGGAAAGTCACCGTCTGACGACCGCTCCAGCTTGACTCTGCCATCCTCGCCAGAATGACCGGAAAGACAGTCAACGCAGCCAGCTTGACTGTCGGCAGAATGAAGAAGAAGTTCGAAGGCATGGGTTACAGTCTAGACGGCGGAAGTGCTGGCTCTGGTGGAGCGGGAGCAGCTGAAGAAGGCAAGCAAGCTAAGGCTAAGCGCGCCAGTCCGAAGAAGAGGAAGGCTGAGGCGCTTGATGAGGAGGAGGAGGCCGGACGCCAGAAGGTCAAGACTGAAGCCACCGACGGCGGGGATTCAGGCACGGAGTGCTAGAGAAGCTTGAGCGTGGCTGACACGATTGGGAATGCGATTTTGCAAATGAAGGCAATGGTTAGAAAGGACATATGTGGTGTTTCAAATGCAAGGGCAAACACTGCTCCGTGTTGGAAGCTGGTGGCTAGGCTTCGACAGCAAGTTATGACACGATGAGCAATGACAAAAGTCGCGATAATTCCAAGTCTTGTGCAATGTGGTGTGTTTTGCTTGCCTGTCCCCTGAGATGATCTGTCATGCAAGTGCAACCACGTGACCTTGGCGCCTCTCCAACACGCCTTCCTTCACGACCCATTCACTCGCGACGTTTACGTAAGAACGCTTCCATGACCACTAGCGAGATGCGACGATGACCGAGAAAGAGGCCACCGTCTACATAGTAGACGTGGGCAGGTCCATGGGTTCGAAGCACCATGGCAGAGACGAGAGTGACCTTGATTGGTCGATGAAGTATATCTGGGACAAGATTGCCACGACTGTCGGCACTGGCAGGAAGACAATACTTGGAAGCGTAATCGCGCTGCGGACTGATGCTACGGACAATGATTATGCGAAGGATAGCTCATATGAGAACATTTCTGTTCTGCTTCCATTAGGCCAGTAGGTTACTCAGAGTGCTCATCTGGTAGCGGAAGGGCTAAAAACTTTGCCAGAATGACAATGTCGACAATACGCACACTCATGAAGCAGATAAAGCCAAGCAAGACTGACAATGGTGATGCAATCTCTGCCATTGTACTTGCAATCCAGTCCATATGGACAGTGTGCAAAGTGTTGAAGTACAAACGGCGGATTGTTTTAGTCACGAATGGAACAGGCACGATAGACGAAGACGGAATCCCCGACATAGTCGAAAAGGTCAACGAGCTGGATATCGAGCTTACTGTACTCGGCGTGGACTTTGACGACTCTGAATATGGCTCCAAGGAAGAAGACAAGGACCCAGTGAAAGCGAAGAATGAGGATCTGCTAGAGAAGCTAACACAGCAATGCAAAGAGGACAATGGCATCTTTGGCACCTTGAAACAAGCGATCGATGAGCTCGGCATCCCAAGGCTGAAGTCAACGAGACCAATAGCATCGTACAAAGGCATGTTGACCCTCGGTGACCCAGAGGCCTATGAGACTGCCATGAGCATCAACGTCGAACGCTACCCGTACACTATGATCCAGAGAGCACCTGGTGCCAGCAACTTTGTGGTCAGATCAGATATGGCGCCTGAGCCAGCGGTCGCTGGTCCTTCGACCGCTCCATCAGCTGCTACGCACGGGGATGCTGATGGGAATCTGTCTACTATACACAATGCTAGGACGTACCAAGTCAAAGATGAAGAAGCTCCTGGAGGCAAAAGAGACTTGGCACGAGAAGACTTGGCAAAGGGCTACGAATATGGACGAACTGCTGTGCACATTGCAGAGTCTGATGAAAATGTGACAAAGCTTGAGACGAAGACTTCCCTGAGTATCGTGGGTTTCGTCCCGGCAGAGAATGTGAGTCTTGATGAAGCAGTAAGACTGTGGAGGAAGAATACTAATCACACGCAACAGCATGAGCGCTACATGAACATGGCAAGAAGTCATGTCATCGTACCGCTGCGTATCAATGAAAAGGCCGTCATTGCCATGTCTTCCTTTGTTCATGCACTGTATGAGCTCGAAAGTTATGCTGTAGCACGACTGGTTACCAAAGACGGCAAGGATCCTGATCTGGTACTGCTGGTGCCCTCGATTCAGACTGACTACGAATGTCTCTTCGAGGTTGAACTGCCATTTGCAGAAGATATGCGATCCTACAAGTTCCCACCACTGGACCGAATTGTGACTATCTCAGGAAAGATCATAAAAGAGCATCGCAACCTGCCCAACCAGGCTCTGAAGGACGCGATGGACGACTTTGTTGATCAAATGGACATTTCCACATTCGAAAAGGATGATGAGGGGTGAGTAGACTAAGCTCAAGCTATAGATTCATACTAAAGACATTAGTAATCCCACGGAATATGCAGCCCTTGGCAACACCTATTCACCGATGCTGCACCGTCTCAAGCAAGTCATTCAGCATCGTGCAATACATCCTGATGATTCAGTCCCATCTCCCTACGAGGTCCTCACAAAGTACATGCATCCCCCGGACGAGCTAATGGAGACCGTAATGCCCTACGTGGAAAAAGTGCGCGAAGCAGCCGACGTCAAGAAAGGTGTTAAGCACCTTCGCCTCCAGTTCTCAACTCAGCTGATCGCTCGCAGTCCCACCCAAATCCCTCAGCAAAAACAAGCGCTTCTCCCGCCGCGCCCAAGAAGCTCCCCGCTCAAACCTCGACGTCGCCGCCCTCCTCTCAGCCCGCAGCAAAGAGTCAAACTACACCATCTCCCCCGCCAACGCCATCCCCGAATTCAAGCAAGTCCTATCCGACGTGACTGACATCGCCGTCGTCGCCAACGCAGTCGCGCAGTTCGGCAGCATCATCACCGACATGATTCGGTTTAGTCTGGGCGATCAGAAGTACGATCAGGCGGTTGAGGCGATCGATGTGATGAGGAGTGAATGTGTGGAGTTGGAGGAGCCGGGGCTGTACAATGAGTGGTTGAGGGGGTTGAAG